>Ga0180431_10000011_pt1 | contig 267343 bp, 228 predicted proteins | sample SS_ome_11_FD_132459 | JGI IMG/M metagenome (GOLD analysis project Ga0180431, IMG submission 132459) | Hypersaline lake sediment archaeal communities from the Salton Sea, California, USA - SS_1_MS_1 metaG | ecosystem: Environmental > Aquatic > Non-marine Saline and Alkaline > Hypersaline >...
CTTACTCTTGTGAATGTGGGATTGATTGGCATTGCCGGTCTGTTGGATAATAGTGTGGCTTTGGGCCCTATGCTGAGCTATTCCTTTTCGGACAATGCCGAAGATACCTATCTGAATTTCTATTTGGGGAAGGAAGGGACTGTTTTTGGAACGAATGCAGGTCATGGAGGCCTGATCACGGTCCGTATTTATTTCTAGAGCGTTTACAGAGAGAGTGTGTGATGAGAGAAAAACTTCTGAAAAAGTTGGCTTTTTGGCATGCATCGTATCCCTGGCGTATGCTGGGAATCATGGTTGTTGTCACGGCAATCCTGGCTTCTTTTGCGGGGCAACTCAAAGTCTCGACACATACGTCTGACTTGCTGCCTGAAGGTGATCCTAAAGTTGTGCAGTACAACAAAATCCTGGATGAGTTTGTTACGGCCACGAGTTTGGTGGTTGTCGTTCAGGGAGATGAGACGAAGATCAAGGATTTTGCCGATGAACTCGCTCCACAGATTTTACAACTGAGGGATTCAACTCAAAACACCGCATTCCAGAAAAGGATCGATGAGCTTACTCTGAAAATAAATGAACTCAAGGCCGAAGGCCGGCAAGGTGATGAACTTGCAAGGCGTCAAACTCAGCTCGAGCGGTACAAGGAACGCCTTGACATGAAGCTTTTCCAGCGGGTGGATTACAAGGCTGAAAAGGATTTTTTGCGGCATCATCTCCTGATGCTGATCAAGGCTGAGGACTTGAAAAACACCAAAGATATCTTCATGAATCCCAATATTGCCGAATTTTTGGGCAACCTGAACAACTCCATGGAGAAGGAATACGTCGGGCAGGAAGAATCGATTTCAACCAGAGAAAAGGAAGACGGGGCGGTAATGTTCCTGGATGGGATTCAGAATCTTGTCCTCAAGTTCCAGAAACTTGTTCGAGAGGAGGATTTGACCGAAGAAGAGATTGTGGACACGGTGGATAGGCTGCTTCTCGGAGATCCCTATATGCTTTCTTACGATAAAAAAGCCCTGGTGATGATTGCGGTGCCGAATTTTTCAGTCATGGAACGAGATCTGATTTTGACAGGAACGGATATGGTGCAGGCTCTTATCGATACTCTTCTCTTAGACTATTCAGATGTGCAGGCTGGATTGAGTGGAACCATTGCCAGAGAGCATGACGAACAGATTTACGCGACCAAAAGCATGAGCACATCGACATATATCGCCCTTGTCGTCATTTTCGTTATTCTTATTCTTTCTTTCAGGATGTGGGTGGCCCCTCTCTTCGCTATCCTGACTCTGATAGTGGGTGTCATATGGGCCATGGGTGTGGCCTGGTTGGCTGTTGGGCAGCTCAATATGATCACCTCTATATTTTCGATCGTGCTCTTGGGTCTTGGTATCGACTTCGCTATCCACATGATCACCGGATTCACAGAGTGGCGGGCAGCAGGGGACGGCATCGCCGCCTCGCTGGAAAAGACCTTCTTCAAAAGCGGCAAAGGAATCATCACCGGTGCCGTCACGACGGCCTGTGCCTTCCTGACCCTTGTCATCAGCAAGGCGCCGGGAATGCGGGAACTGGGGCTTGTTGCTGGTTTTGGCCTGCTGGCCATACTCCTGGTGACACTGTTTGTCCTGCCGATTCTTCTTGTCCTCAGAGAACGCCGCATCGACAGCAAGAAGGATAAAAAAGCAGCGAGCGAACAATTAATCCGGAGAGACATTTCCTTTCGCTTTTTAGGAAGGATGTGTGAAAGACTCAGCAGGAAATATGTGTTTACTCTTGTGACTTTTTTTCTTGTGACAGCCTTGCTCGGCTGGGCGGCTTTGAAGATGACCTTTGATTATAATTTCATGAATATCGAACCCAAAGGTCTGGATTCGGTCGATTTGATGGATACGGTCGTCGAAAAATTTGATTTGAGCATCGAGTATGCGCTCATATCTGCCGATAGCGTGAATGATTCGCGTGATTATGCCGAACAGTATCGTGAATTCAGTTCTGTGGCGCGAACCGACGACATCTCGACCTATCTTCCCTCAACTGAGCAGCAAAGACAGAGGATTCTTCATATTCGTGATGTGCGTGCAGCGATTGATGCTGTTGCGCCAGAAAAGGACGTGAAGCCGGGCGAACTTCCAGTTATCCAAGAAGAGATTGCCCGCCTCGAGATGAATATCATGGAAATGCAGGATATGGCCTATCTGGGAGGCCAGGATAAGGTCGATAACAAATGCAAAGCTATTGTGGGTGATCCGGAGCATACCAATTCCAGAAATATTCTTCAGGAACTGCAGGTCCTTCTAAAAAGAAAAGAACTGCGCGCGATAGACGGCCTGTCCGAATTTCAAAAGGTTTTTGCTCCCTATTTCAAAAAGTCGGTGATCCAGATGTGTTCGACGAACCCAATTCATTTGCAGGATCTGCCTGTAACCATTCTGGACCGCTACTGCAACCAAAATCGGGATCAGTTTCTGGTCAACGTCTTCCCCGCGGGAAACATCTGGGAGAGCAAGGAATCGCTGAATCGGTTTCTCTATGATTTAGAAAGAGTCAGCGAAAATGCGACAGGATTGCCGCCGCTTTTCCTTCGTCTCATAAAAATTTTCGGTCGGGACGGCCGGAATGCTATGCTGTTGACACTCTTGATCATCTTTTTTCTTCTGTGGCTGGATTTTCAAAATCCTCGTCATGCGTTGATGTCCATGATTCCTTTAGCTTTCGGTCTGCTCTGGATGGTGGGTCTGATGCATGTTGTGGGAATGAAGTTCAATTTTATCAACGTGATCGGACTGCCGCTCATCCTGGGCATAGGTATCGATGACGGCGTGCACATCATGCACCGCTGGAGACATGAAGGTCATGGGCATATGCGGACTGTCTTTGCCAGCACGGGAAAAGCCATATTTCTAACTTCGCTGACAACCATGTTTGCCTTTGGCTCTCTGGCCTTCTCCATATTTCGTGGATTTGCTTCCTTTGGATTGGCCCTGTTCATCGGTGTCGGCGCTTGCTTTTTCACGACAGTGATCGTTTTGCCGGCCATCATCGGAATTATTGAAAAAAGAAACATGATTAAGAAGGGGAAAGGAGAAGGGGAAATAAGAATTACAAAAGGTGTATGACAATGGAAAAGTACAGACGAAAGATACTTCAAACTGCCAAAGAAGAATTTTCGGAGAAGGGTTTCACAGCCTCCAGCCTTGAGTCTATCGCATCGAGAGCTGGGCTGGATCACAGCATTGTCCGTGCATTGTTCGTGGATAAAAATCGATTGTTCAAGGCGGTTCTTACCGATATGGTGGAGCCGGTGCTGGCCGCTGTGACCATCGCTGTTGAAAAAATTGAAGATCCCAAGCAATTTATTCGCAAATCCCTGACTTTGGCCGATGGATGGCTGTCGGCGAATCCCGAGTATGTTCAACTGATTCAGCGCTGCCTTTTGGAGCAATCGTGCGACTTGCAGTCCATCTTCGAATGCACAGTATTCCCTTCCGATTATTACGCCCGCTTAAAAGGGATGATCAACAGAAACCAGTTGCGCAACACAGATATCATGCAATTGGATTTGCTGTTCGACTCTCTTATCTTCTATCCCCATATGATCCGGCCGCACCTGGAGAAGATTTATCAGAATGAATCTTTGGAGATGTGTTTGACCAGCAGGGTCGATGCAATCATGGATGTGCTGGAGAATGGGCTTTTCTAATCAGAGTCTGATTGGAATGATGACGAGTCAGATCAAGAAATGCTCAAATTGTGGCTTTTGAACTGGGCCGGATTCAGTGGTAAGATAGAAAAAAAAGAAGGAGAGGATTCATGAGATCATTGCTACGTACAGTCGGGCTGTGTTGGCTCGTAATCTTTTTTGCCCTCGCCGCTGTCATTCATGTCGAGTCCAAGGACTTTGATGGAAAGCTCTTGGATATGACCTACCCTTATGATGAAAACACGATCTACTGGCCAACAGCAAAAGGATTCGAGCTGAAGAAACTCAATTGGGGGATTTCGGAGGGCGGCTGGTGGTATGCCTCCAACGAATACAGCGCCTCTGAGCACGGCGGAACCCATGCCGATGCGCCCATTCATTTTGCTCGGAACGGACGCACCATGGATCAGGTCCCTTTGCAGGAGTGGATCGGACCTGCTGTCAAGGTCGATGTCACGGCCAAGTGTGCGGCTAATCGTGATTATTTGCTCACTGTGGAAGATATCAAGAGCTGGGAAAACACCAACGGAGAAATACCCGATGGCGCCTGGGTGATCATGTACACGGGAATCGGCACAAAGTATTATCCGAATAAGCTGAAAGTCCTGGGTACGGATAAGATGGGAGAGGCCGCGCTTCCCGAACTCCATTTTCCGGGTTTTTCCCCGGAATCGGTGCGCTATCTACTTGAAGAAAAAAACATCGCCGGCATCGCCATCGACACACCCAGCATAGACTGCGGCCAGTGTGCCAAGTTCGAAGTGCATCAAATTCTCTTTGCTGCCAATAAACTAGCCCTGGAAAATATCGCCAATTGTGATAAACTTCCCCCCAAAGGGGCCACTCTTTTTGTGATCCCGATGCTTATAAAAGATGGCACCGGTGCTCCGGCCCGGGTTTTTGCCCTTCTCCCGTGATCAGCTTCTGTCTATTTTTCTGCCCGCTTCAAGTTGAGAGGCAGCGACATGCCGCCCTGTGACCATTCGCCCTCTATGATATCCCCTGATTCCTTGAGTGTTCCTTCGTAGGTCCCTTGGGCCGCAGTCAGTTCAAAACTGAAAGTGTTGTCTGCGAAGGTCACGTTGTCGAGCGGAACATCCATGGCTCCCTGGTCAGGGCTATCCAGGGTCGCTTTCAAAGTGCCATCGGCTTCCTTTGCAATCTTAACAATGATTTTTAGCGATTGCCCCTGGACCTCCAGAGTCCCCTCCCACTCTCCTTCGATCCCTTTTCCCGCATAGCTGACGACAGCGATGCTGGCCAAAAAGAATAGCCCGAGACTGATGAACGCAACTGTTCGTTTCATTGTCCACCTCCTAGTGGTGTTATTAGAATTGCCATTTCCGTGCGAAGCCTTTCCATTATATACGAAAAACGACCTCTAAAGTTCGGATTGTGTTGTCTAGCTACGATTTGAAATGTTGAGGGATTTTGTGAATAATTTGGGTTGAATTGATCAGCTAGCAATGAATATTGTCTGATAATATGAATATAAACCACCTGTGCAAATAATAGGAGGCGAGATTGAGTGTGACCTTTCGGCAAAAGATCGAACAGAAAAAGCACTGTATCGGAACTTTCCTGACTCTGCCGTGTCCGGAGATTGCGGAAATTTGTGCGGAAGCGGGGATGGACTGGATTCTTGCGGATTTGGAACACACCACTCTGGATGTGAAAGATGTCCAGAGTATTCTTCAGGCGATGAATCAAAAGTGTGCTTGTGTCGTTCGAGTTCCGTCCAATGATGTGGCAACGATAAAAAGGGTACTGGATACCGGAGTCGATGGCATTATGGTTCCTCACGTCAACACCGCGGCTGAAATAGCGGGCATAGTACAAGCCTGTCGGTATCCGCCCGAAGGCCAGCGAAGCGTAGGTATTGCCCGTGCCCAAAAATATGGATTGGGATTCAAAGACTATCTGTCCAGTGCCAATGCAGATATTTTGGTCATCCCTCAAGTCGAACACGTTGAGGGCGTGGATCGCATCGATGACATCGTGAAAGCCCCCGGTGTATCTGGCGTGTTCATCGGTCCTTACGATCTTTCGGGGAGCATGGGGAGGCTCGGACAGGTCAAGTCCGCTGAAGTTCAAGAAAGCATTGCCAGAGTTCGGCTTGCTTGTTCCCGGGCCGGACTTCCTGCGGGCATTTTTTGTCCGGATGTTGAATCTGCCCGAGCACACATTGAACTGGGATTCACATTCATTGCTCTCGCGATGGATTCACGCTTTCTGATCGATTCTATCCGAGGAGCCTTGAAGGAATTGAGGTCAACATGAAAAAGACTCTATGCTTGTTTTTGATTCTTCTTCCAATTTGTGCTGTTCCAAGCTGCAGCGATAAGGCGAAAGAAGCAGAAGCCTTTGCCCTGAGAGCCAGAATTTTGGGAGATCTCATCCTTGCGCAGACTTCTGCTTATGTCAGTCAGTCCAAAGCCTATATATCCGCCTGGGAATATTCGAAAGTCACTGGAGAGGATTTCAAGACATCCGTCAGGCATGTTCTCGGAGTCCAAGCCGAGCACAGCAAGATCGATTTTCTTTCCATGAAGGAGAATATCGCCGAACGGCTTGAAAAATTGGGGCAGCCCCCGCAGGAGTATGTCGACGCCCATGAGAAATTGATCGTTTTGCATGATCACTATTGCAAACTTCATGCGTTAGCTCTGAACCCGGGGCCAACTAAGGAAAAATACGAGAGTTCTATCAATAAACTCACAGGGAAGATCGAGAGACTAGGGAAGGAATTTTATTCTCTGTTGGGCATTTAGCTCCAAATCATGAAAGGAAACAACTATGTCATCAGAAGCAAAGGAACAAAAAGTCTATGATATCTTGACGGAACTGGGCATCTCCTTCACATCTCATTCCCACCCGCCTGTCTATACTGTTAAAGAGGCAGAAAAACACTGGGATACCATCACCGGCGCCCACTGCAAAAATCTTTTCTTGCGTAACAAAAAAGGCACTCGTCATTACCTGGTCGTCGTACAAATCCAAAAGACAGTTGATCTCAAATCACTGAGTGGCCGGCTGGGTGCAGACAGGCTGAGTTTCGCTTCGCCGGATCGGCTTATGCGATATCTCGGATTGGAACCGGGCGCCGTCTCCCCGTTTGGGTTGATCAACGACAGAGAAAAAAAGGTCGAAGTGATTGTCGAGCGTGGTCTTCAAGATGCCAAGCGGGTGAACTTCCACCCTAATGTCAATACGGCGACTGTGGGCATCTCCTATGAGGATTTTGAGAAATTCCTGGAATGGTGCGGTAACAAAATTCGCTATCTTGTCTTTTAGGATCAGTCTAATTTTCGTGAGTTCAAATGAATGAGCCCCTTGTCTACACTATCCTCCTCATCGTGTTTGGCGGCCTTGGCCTGATCGCATTTATTGTCTTGTTCTTCGTTACCGCTCCCTACGGTCGTCACGCCAAATCGGGATGGGGCCCCATAGTGGATAACAGAGTGGGCTGGCTGCTCATGGAATCGCCTGCACCTCTTCTTTTTTTCCTTTTCTATATTTTGAGTGACCGCAAGATCGAGTCAACAGCCATAGCCTTTCTCATCCTGTGGGAGAGTCACTATCTTTTCCGTTCCTTTGTCTATCCTTTCACTCTTCAGAAGAAAAAGAATATGCCTCTGGTGATTATCCTTTTTGGTTTTGTTTTCAATGTTTTCAACGTCTATCTTCAGGCCCGGTGGATATATGCTCTTTCTCTTCCTGGTAGATATGGAACAGAATGGCTCCTGGATATCCGTTTCGTGGCGGGAATTATTCTTTTCTATGCCGGGTACGTGATTAATCGTAGCTCTGACAAAACCCTGCGTGCTTTGCGTTCCTCGAAAGGCATAGAATATGATGTTCCAGATGGGGGGTTGTATAGGCTTGTATCCTGTCCGAACTATTTGGGGGAAGCTGTTGAGTGGTTCGGTTGGGCTTTGGCTGTTTGGTCTTGGGCAGGCCTTCTGTTTGCACTCTGGACCCTTGCCAATCTTTTACCCAGAGCGAAATCTCATCATGTGTGGTATCGGGATAGATTTCCCGAGTACCCGCTTCATCGCAAAGCGCTTATTCCTTATCTGTATTAGCAGGGGCGTTTCTGCTCAACCTCTCCATCAATCTGATCCTCCAGATCCAGATCACCAGGATAAGGAGTGACGAGCCTATCCTGAGCACAGAAGAGGTCGTTAAAAAATTGAACATGCCGTGGAAGAGGGCTGCCAGCCCTATCCCCATTATGCTCGGCCAGAGAAGAGATTTTTTCTCCAATCGTGCTGTGCCCGCAGTGTATCCCCAGATGGAAGAAAAGATCGTGTGGGTTAAGGGTGAGGCAAACGCTCGGCCAAGGAGCTCCCACCCATCCATATAGACCAGATATTGGATGTTTTCGTAGCTGGCAAAACCGAGGGCAATCATTGATGCGTAAATGATGCCGTCGATCTTTTCATCGAAAGCGCTGAAGTTCAAGACAAATACGAGGAAGGGAAGAAACTTGACGAATTCCTCGATCAATCCCGTTACAAATATGGAATAGAAGAGATACCCCCACCTTTGACCTTCCATCAACAGGCTGGGATCATCCGGGAATCCCAAGAAAGGCAGAAGCCTCAAGACTTGAACAACAACCAGGGCCGAGCCGATCCCTAACAGGTAAGATGTTCCAATTTTGAGGAATGGTTCGGGCTGCAGGCGATCTTTGAAGTAAAAATAAGCCATCCAAAAGATAGCCGGGGTAAGAATGCCTGCGAATATTATCCATAGGGGTAACATGGACTTGTCCCGCATTGTAACACAGATTTCAAAGGGTGGCATCGCAAAATCAATGATTAACGACGGATCGAATGATCAGATTGGTGATTGCGAAAACACACTAATTTTCCCCAGCGAGGAAAATTGGCTCGGTTTCCGGGCTCGGCTCTCCTTTCCCGCCGGTCAAGGAACCATGCCCGCCTCGCGCCTTCAAACGGTTTTCTCCATCACACAATCTGATCACTCGATACCGTAAGTTGGGTTTAGTGTCATCACAGCTTTAAAAATACATACCGAGAGATTGGACAATGCGACACAGGGACTGGGCTGTGATATACTTTTAATTATACAAAAATATACTAATTAAGCTTGGTTCAGGTTATCTCAAATAAGAGCGATCAAGAATGATTAGAGACATTAGCCACATAACATTTATAGTGAAAAACCTTGAACAAGCGACCCGTTTTCTAACTCAGATATTTGATGCAAAGGAAGTGTATTCAAGCGGGAATAAAACTTTTTCAATTTCGAAGGAAAAATTTTTCCTCATTGGTAATATTTGGATAGCCATTATGGAGGGTGATTCACATAGAGGAAAAACGCATAACCATATTGCATTCCAAGTCTCAAAAAAGGATTTTCCGCAATATGTTGAAAGAGTGAAAAAACTGGGAATAGAGATTGAAGACAGCAGGAGTAGAATTCCTGGTGAAGCGGATTCAATATATTTTTATGATTACGACAATCATTTATTTGAAATTCATGCAGGGACACTGGAAGAAAGGTGTGTTAAATACAAGAGCAAATAATACTGGTGAAAGCTGGAGTTGAAAAGGTTTAGCCGCTATGTTGCAGATAAAAAATCTGAGTTATGCCATAGGGGATCGCCAGCTTTTGCAGGGGATAGATTGGTCCTTCCGGCCCGAAAGACGGGCTGCCCTTATCGGCCCGAACGGTGCTGGCAAAACCACTCTGTTTCGCATTATCACCGGTGAACTGCAGCCGGATTCAGGAGAGGTCAACCAGCCCAAGGGATACCGGATCGGATATCTGCCGCAAGAAGAGATGGATATACAGGGTGGATTAGTCCTTGATACGGCCATGAAAGGGCACCAGGAGATAACCGTGCTGGAGCGGAAGCTGGCCGGGATTCATGAGGCGCTCGATAGGAGCCCTGCCGATCAGAAGAAACTTTTGGCACAACTGGGCGATCTGGAACACCGCTATGAAGCTCTGGGTGGGTATAAGCTCGAAACACAAGCAAAAAATATTCTAGCTGGGCTGGGATTCACAGATGCCGATTTCCAGAAACTCCTGTCTGAGTTAAGCGGTGGCTGGCGGATGCGGGTCTATTTGTCTCGCCTTCTTTTGGATAATCCTGATTTGCTTCTGCTCGATGAGCCGACCAACCATTTGGATTTGCCTTCCCTGGAATGGCTGGAGCAATACCTGCTCCAATATACGGGATGTGTGGTCATCATCTCTCATGACCGGTTCTTTATAGACAGGTTGGCCCAAGAAATATTTGAATTGGACCAGGGAAAATTTGAGCGATACGCGGGGAATTATCACTTCTACGAACGCGAAAGAAAAAAAAGAATTGAACTCTTGCTCAAGAAGAGAGAAACGCAGGAAGCGGAAAGGAAACGGCAGGAACGGTTTATCGAGCGTTTTCGAGCAAAAAACACCAAAGCCTCACAAGTCCAGAGCCGGATCAAACAGATGGCCAAGATGGAGAGGATTGAGATCCCTGTCCCCCCTCAGCCTATCCATTTTCGCTTAGAGGTGCCGGTCTCCAGTTACAAGGATGTCCTCCACATCGAGGAATTGCACTTTCGGTATGATGAACCCTGGATTTTGAAAGATATCCATTGCGATGTTTCTCGCGGTGAACGAGTAGCCTTGGTGGGACCAAACGGAGCAGGCAAGACAACGCTAACCAAGCTGATCGTACAAAAACTCATGCCTCAGAAAGGAACCATCTCTTTGGGCAAGAGAACTGTAATCGGGTACTACGCCCAGCATCAATTGGAGATGCTGAATCCCGAAGATACGATATATGATGAAGTCCTCCAAAGTGTGGCTGACACGCACATCCCCCACATCCGTAATGTCCTGGGGGCCTTTCAGTTCAGCGGTGATGATGTCTTCAAACAGATCAAGGTCCTATCCGGAGGGGAAAAAGCGCGCGTCTCTCTGGCAAAAATTCTTCTCTCGCCGGTGAATTTTTTAGTCATGGATGAACCCACAAATCACCTGGATATGATGTCTGTTGAAAGCCTGGAGCAAGCACTGTCCCTGTACAACGGCACTCTTTTGGTCATTTCCCATGATCGTTATTTTTTGGATAAGATCGTCAGCCGTGTCTTCGAATTGAGAGGGGGCCGACTTCAAATTTTTCATGGGAACTACTCTGATTATCTCGAGAAAAGGGACCAGAATAGGGAAATCCCGCCCTGTCATGAGAAGAAAGAGGAGCCACAACGAGTCACCGGCAGAAAAACGAAAGAACAGAAGCGGCTTGAAGCTGAAGCCCGACAAGCCATAAGTGATGAGAGAAACCGTTTAGCGAAGGAAATCAAAACTCTTGAGGATAAGATAGAAATGCTCGAAGCTCAAAAAAAAGACATGGAGTTGGAGCTGTCACAGTCTGAGACTTACACACGGGGAGAGCATGTCGTTTCTCTGCAGCGAGAGTACCAAAACACCACAAAGGAGCTGGAAGTTGCCTACAAAAAATGGGAAGAGGCCAAGCTAGCCCACGAAGAACTCTTGGACCGATTGAACTGATATTTTCATTTCTTTTTATCTTCCAATTGAGATACACTAAAAGCGCCTTTTGCGCTGAATTCAAAGGGATGAAAGAAGCAAAGTTGAAAATTCCGACAAAACCCAGCTTAGGTGTTAAATATCCGTACTGAGCTTCAACAGCTTTTTGGATTCATTCAGTCACGCTCATTCCTGAGTGTGCTGACCAGCTTCTCTTTCGGTTTTCAACAAATCCCTTTTTGGGTATGATGCGTGAATGAGGTCGCGATGCAAAATGAATCTTGGCTTAAATCGGTTTCGAAAAATGATTTTTTTGTCCCCATTGTGTTTGCCCTCCTGAAATTGAACGTTCATCTGCTGGCCAACGGAGGATACGGTTTTTTCAGGGATGAATTGTATTACATCGCCTGTGGTGAAAAGTTGGATTTTGGCTATGTCGACCATCCTCCAGTTGTTGCTCTGGTGACCAAGCTATCGCGTCTACTCTTTGGAGATTCTCTGTTTTCCCTTCGTCTGTTTCCAGCTTTGGCCGGTGCAGCCGTTGTATTCTTGACAGGTCTGATTGTTCGGGAGCTTGGCGGGAAGAAATTCGCTCAAGTCCTGGGATGTCTGGCCGTAATCATTTCTCCTGTATTCCTGGCTACCGGCAATTTCATGTCCATGAATCCCTTCGATCATCTCTTTTGGTCTCTTTCCGCGCTTCTCATGATTCGCATTTTGAAAACAGAAAACACGAAGCTGTGGCTTGTTCTGGGTGTTGTTTTGGGAATCGGACTTCATAATAAGCATTCTGTTTTCTTTTTTGGTTTCGGGCTTTTGGCAGGACTTGTTTTGACAACGGCGCGAAAACATCTCTTCACGTTGGAGCTTTGGCTGGGCGTCATAACAGCCTTTATCATTTTTCTCCCCCATCTCATCTGGCAGTTTGTCCACGGATTTCCCTCAATAGAATTTATACGCAATGCCAGCTTGTATAAAAACATATCTCTTTCTCCTCTCGAATTTCTCATGGGGCAACTTGTGGAAATCCATGTTTTTCTCTTCTTCATACTCTTATTCGGACTCATCTTTTTTCTGTTCCTCAAACCTGCGAAGCCCTACCGGGCTTTTGGTTGGATGTACATCGCGATTTTTGGGCTGTTCCTCCTGACCAGTGCTAAAACATATTACATCGCTCCGATCTACCCGTTGATGTTTGCAGGAGGATCAGTCGCCTTGGAGAGGGGAATAAAAAAGTGGGATCTGCGCTGGCTTAAACCGGCGATCCTGGCTTTTTTATGTGGGGGTGGTCTGTTATCTGCCCCCTTGGTTCTTCCTGTCCTGCCCGTGCAGACGGTTATCAAATACACAGAATTTCTTGGGTTATCCGTCCCCAGGTCTGAAAACCATGCTATGGGGCAGTTGCCTCAGCACTATGCGGATATGTTTGGTTGGGAGGAACTCACCCGTTCCGTGAATGATGTTTTTAAGGCTCTCCCTCCCGAAGATCGAGATAAATGCGGGATATTCGCCCAGAATTACGGAGAAGCAGGAGCCCTCGATTTTTTCGGTCGAGAATATTGCTTGCCGGCGGCTATTTCCGGCCACAACAATTACTGGCTTTGGGGACCCAGACATTACACGGGCGAAATCATGATCGTGATCGGAGGGGACAGGACTGACTATGAAGAGATTTTTGAGAGTGTCGAACAAGCTGGTCTGTTTCGGCACGACTACGTCATGCCCTACGAGAACAATCTGCCCTTGTTTGTCTGCCGAGACTTGAAAGTATCCATTGAGGAGTTATGGCCACGGGTGAAGCACTATGATTGACCTGAAATTCCCCCCCCCTTGTGAAGGGTACGATGTGTCATGATCAACTCGGTCCTGTCTGCGATCAATGACAAGGATGTCATCGACATCCATGTGCATATCGGGGGCCCTCCCCGTGAGAATGATGACCTCTATTTCTGGTCCGAGACGTTCGAGCAATCCATTTCCTTCGAAGGCATAAAACTTGTAACCCGGTTGAAAGAATCACAGATAACAGCCTTGCGCTATGCATCCATGCTGCACGATCAATTGCGGAACTCCAAATTTGTAGACAAGCTCGTTCTTCTCGGTCTGGATGCGGTGTACTCCGAAGAAGGAATGCGGCTGACGGAAGCCACGCATCTCTATGTGGCTAATGAATACCTCGTTTATTTATCGAGGATCAATCCAAGCTTTTTGTTCGGATGCTCTGTGCATCCTTATGCCCCGAATGCGCTGGAAAGACTTTGGGCCTGTGCCAAAAATGGTGCTGTGCTCTGCAAATGGCTCCCTTCGTCCCAAGCCATAGATCCCACGCATCCCCTCTCTATCAAGTTCTACAGAGCGCTTGCTCTACTCGATTTGCCCCTTCTCATCCATGTGGGGCCAGAAGTGACTATTCCAAGCGTCATGGAGGATGCGGAGGATAAATTGGTTAATGCCGCGGCTGGTCGATTCTCCAAAGCTGTGGGGTCAGCGATCGAAATGGCCTTGGATTCCCGAGCCAAGGTCATCCTTGCGCATGCGGGAACGCCCTTAGGAACCCTATTAGATAAGGACAATGCCTATTGGGAAGGCGTCTTTTCGTCTCTTTTATCAATTATACAGAGTCAGAAAGGAGAGTCATCACTCTTTGCTGATGTGTCGGCTTTTTGTCTGCCCGGCCGGTTTAAATATGTGAAAGAAGTCATATCTATGGCGAAAGAAGCGCCACAACGATTCCTTTACGGCAGTGACTTTCCCATCCCTGTCGTATCACTGAGTGAAAGCAAGGCGCTTGAAGATATTCTGAAAGCCTTTGGCTGGCTGGCCGGCCGTGCGCTCCCGCATAATGATTTGGATAAAAACTACCAACTGTTGAAACCGCATTTTCCCGATCAGACTTTTACCGCTGCCGCCCGGGTCTTGCGTGATCCTCAAAGTGCTCCTCTTGATTTGCAAAAATTTCTCAGACAACTCGGAGTGAGAAAAAAACGATTTTTCTGGTTTCAAAGTAAGAGTAGAAAGTCATCCTAGCATCCTTGAAAGGAGGATTCAGATATGAGCGAGACTATCATGTTCAATGGATTTTCTAAGGAAACGTTCTCCTTTTTCAGACGGTTAAAAAGAAACAACACCAAGGTCTGGTTTGATGATCATAAGCAAGAATACGAACAACATGTTTTGGAGCCAGCTAAGGCCTTCGTGACCGCTTTTGGTACGAGGATAAGAGAGAAAGTTCCCGGACTTATCGCCGATCCAAAGATTAACAGGTCGATTTTCCGGATTTACAGAGATACACGATTCAGTCCGGACAAGACACCCTACAAGACGCATCTGGGTCTTTTCCTGTGGGAAGGCGGTCCGTCGCGGATGGAGTGTCCCGGCTTTTATATTCAACTCGAGCCTGCAAAAATCCTTCTGGGCGCAGGTCTCTATCAGTTTTCTGCACAGATTCTCAGACGTTTTCGTAAGGCTATTGTCGATCCGGATTTTGGATCACAACTCGCGGACATCATCCAGAGAATTGAAAAAACCAAAAATTTTCAAATTGGAGGCAGGCACTACAAGAGAATTCCGTTTGGCTATGATGCCCAGCACCCAAACGCTCCTCTCCTCCTCCATAAGGGGCTGCATCTCTGGCAGGAAGCCCCATTGCCGGATGACGTGTTTTCCCCTGCGTTGGTCCAATATTGCTGGGTGAAGTTTCGCCACTGCATACCTCTTCATCAATGGCTGGTTGCCCTCATGAGATGGGAGCCTTGAACGAGGCCTGGTTTTAAACTGAAATTTGGCTGTGGGTTTAATGAATAAACCGGATGTAAGACGATGGCATGGCCATCCAGAAAAATTAAAAAAAATATTGACAAAGTTAGGCGAGTCGATAGGTGCGGAATTTAGCTATTTTTGGATTTGGAGCAGAGGAGATGCTTTTCCTCCATTTTCAGAGAGAGCTTCTCCATCGCCATCGCTTTCTACCTCGACGCCCAGCAAATGAGCGGCGCCCTCATAGATCTGTCTGAAATACTTTTTTGAATCCTGCATCTCGGCGAGTCTTTCGCGTATTTTCTGGAGTTCCGCTTCCATAAGAGAATCAATTTCAGACAGCTCTTTTTTTGCCGCTTCCATAGTTTTTTTGTAAAGCTCTTCTTGCTCTTTACTTACCTTCATTTTTTTTCACCCATGGTTTTTATGTATTTTTGAACGTAAAGGATATAGTCTTCCAGACTTTGACTTTAATCCCGTCTTTAAAGGCGGGAACAAATTTCCATTGTCTGACAGCTTTTTCGCACTCTTCGTTGAAGCCGTATGGACCCTTGATTCCCCTGATGACAGCAACCTCGATTACATCTCCATTTTCATTGATAAGGGCGTTGAGGATCACTTTCCCTCCGACTCCTCTAGAGAGCGCATAAGAGGGATATTCAGGCTCGATTCTTTTCGCTATTTCGGGAGGAATGTCCACTTCGCTCATCGGGATGAGATCGCCGAGTTTTGTCTGAGGTTGTTCAGAAGGGGAAGGTGTGTCTTTTTTCTCTTGTGCTGACTTGGCGGCTTCGACCTGGCCGGAATTTTCTGGAGCTGCTTCCGCCGTTGCTAAGGTGTTGGGCTTAGTGATCTGTTCGGGAGGTGGTACCGGCTCCCTTTCTGAGAGAATGGGCGCCGCGATTTCCTTGTCAGGTTCTGTCGAGATGATGTCCTCTGAGACATCAATGGGATTTAAATCCGGCTTGGGTTTGGTCCCTGGGTTTTCAACTTGGAAAACTTGGCTGACTCTTGTTTTGACAGTGCCTTCTTCAATCTGTGGTTCTGTGGTTTCTTTCTTTTCAACGGGATTTTTGCTCTTTTCATCAGTTGTCGGCTCAAGTGTATCTTCCTCGGCTCCCTTGGAATTAGCGACAACGATATCCTCGGGTTCAGTCATCTCCTGAGATTTGGCCAGTTGCATGGCTGTGTTTGTTTGCCCGGGTATTGGAGCCGGATTGTCGGGTTTACGGAAAACAAATGAAGCACTAACAGCGATGGCCGCCACCAAAGCTCCGGGGATTATGAATTTCAGAGGGTGTTTTTTAAGGATGGGGATGGATTCTCTCAAAGTTTGTAGAAAGGAGCTTTTTTCTTTCTCTTCGGTTTCAGCCGCAAATATGGGGGTGTCTTGTTTGACCTCATCAGCCTGTTCGCTTTGCGGTTCTTCAGCGGCTGCCGTTAGTTTCTCTGGTTCCACTTTCTCTGGTTTTTCATATGCAGTTTCTTTGTTTACAGCCTCCGCAATGATTTCTTCTTTTGTTCCAGGTTCCCTTATTTCAGGCTCTTTGGCTTCGGGTTCTTCGGCCTTGAGCTCCTGTATTGTTTCCTTCGAGGCTTTGTTTTTAGTCTCGGATTCCTTGGCTGCCGGTTTTTTAGCTGTTGGCTCTAATGTCTCGGCGTCGTCGCTCTTTTTTCCGTCTTTGAGCTCTTCAACCAGAGCGTCCATTTTTTCCTGAAATTCTTTTTTCCCCTCGGCCTTGGGCTTTTCTTTTTTATCGATGTTCAATCCGAATTCAGAAAGAGTATCCTCGAGCATTTTATCGATTTTGCTGGTCTTGGCCTTTTTTACCCGCGGCCCGGCTTCTCCCGGGGGGGGAACCATTGATTGGCGAATTTCCCTATCCAAGTCTATGATGTCTTCCTTGGGTTTTAACGCTGGAGTGTCTATCTCTAATGCCTCTAGCTCTTTATCTGTAACCTCGTCCAGGATTTGGGTGTCCTCAGCCATTTCTTCTCCCTCATCTTCCTTGATTTTGTCCTTCAACAGATTTTTGATTGCCTCAAGAATGTCTGGACCTTTGAAGGGTTTGCTCAAAAATGCGGCAGCGCCGTAGGATCGCATGGCCTCGATCTTGAACTGTTCCTCTCGATAGAATTTTGTCAGAATGACGACAGGTATTTTCCCGTTAAAGTCGTTAGTGATGATGCTGCACAACTCAAATCCGTGAAGTTTGGATATCATCGGCTCCACGACAACCAAGTCCGGCATCTCCGCTTTGCATTTTTCAAGGCCGAGCTCACCGTCAGCGGCTTCAGATACAGCGAATCCTTCAGCCTTAAAAAATTCGGCTAAGTAGCGGCTTGCCTCTTCGTCGAAATCAACGATCAAAATTTTTAATTTTCTCATTGTGTTCACGGGATTATGAAAGAGAAATTCTCCCGATTTTTGTTTTCGTGTTCATTTATGCCACCGGGTCAATTTGGCGTCAATCCTCTTTTGCGGTGATATGGAGGGTGATATTTTCATTTCTCGAGTGACCTATAGGGGCGAGAGTGTTAGACAGAACAATTTGCGTATGCTATAAAATATGTAGCTGTACATTGTTGGAAGGTGTTTTTTTAGTAAGCTGAAATTCAACCAGGAAGGATTGAAGGATGATCCTAGGATTGGATATCGGTTCAACCAGCAGCAAAGGGGTTCTTCTGAATGACTCGGGTCAGATAGTCAGACAAGCAGAAGTGCGTTGTATGGGTAATCAGGCCGAGGCCGTTCGCGAGGTCGCGTCCCGAATCCTTCCTACCGACAAAAACGGAGATATAATAGTTGGATTGACAGGCTGTGGCCGTCACGTTTTGGACTGGCCGGAAGGGGTCATTCAATTCAATGCCATCCTATCCCTGGCTGGGGGTGTCGCCCGCACCAATCCTGAGTCGCGTTCTGTCATTGAAATCGGAGGGCATGCCTCCAGGTGGCTGCTTCTCTCCGAAGAGCGACTCAGGGATGCAGAGCCCGAAATACAGGATTTTGCTATGAATGAACGTTGCGCAGCGGGCTCAGGGGCATTTATAGAACAGCAGGCTTCCAGATTGAAGATGAGCATCGAGGAATTTTCTGAGGTGGCTGCTTTTGCACAAAGGGGATCCACGGTAGCCGGACGGTGTAGCGTGTTTGCCAAAACGGATATGATTCATCTTCAACAGAAGGGGACTCCGGTTGGCGAGATCGCTTATGGCTTGTTCCTGGCCCTGGCGAGGAATTTTGTGGCCTCAATCCTTCGAGGGAGATCCTGCGAGATCCCTGTATTCCTGACTGGCGGAGCTGTGCGTAATCAGGGGCTTGTGCGGGCCTTCGAGGAAGTTCTGGGTATCGGAACAGAGCACTTGCGTGCGGCCGCGAATCCAAGTTTTACCAGTGCTGTGGGTGCTGCGGTGAATGCTTCGTGTGCCGGAGAGCCGATATCCCTCAATCGGTTTGAGAACGCGATTCTGGACATGAAGACCGAAGAAGCGGAGACAACGACAATCCTCCCGCCTTTCCAATCAGGTCTCAGCCCGTGCTGTGGATGCCGGTCGTGTGAAGTCCGATCAGAGCAAAGATGGGCCCGATCTTTTCAAGAAAAGAGAAGAGCTTTTAGTCAATTCTGTCGCGGATCCATCGATACCTCCCGCGGTTGTGGGCCTGCCGCGAGCTTCCTACATGATGGAGTATCTGCCCTTCTGGGCTGCCTTTTTTAATCACCTTGGTTATGGAGTTCAGGTGTCTCCTCCGTCCAACAGTGAGATTTTTGAGGATGGGTTGCAGAGTCTTTCGGCTGAAACCTGCCTGCCTGTCAATCTCGCTTTCGGGCATATCCGATGGCTGCAGAGGGAAAATGTCGATTGGATTTTTTCCCCTTCGCTCGTGAACCTGGACAAAGAGGCCAGGGAGGCTGTCCATTTAAGTCCCTACACGGAACATATTCCTTATATGGTGAAATCTCGAAATGTCATGAACGTGTTGACACCTTGTGAAATTGGTCCAATCTCACCGGGAAGGGAATGAGGTCCATTTTTTTCCTGGTGCAAAATACGACTGTCTCCTTGCTCAATATGGGGAAGCAATGAACTATCTTCTCATGGATATGGGTGTGGAGGACTTGGAGGTGTTGGCTCCGCCACAAGATTTACTCATGAAACTGCTGGGAATGAAGGGGGCTGTCTTGCTGTGGCGTGGCCTGGTGGCGGTGGATCTGCTGGTTAAAGCAGCCTGTGAACGAAGACCCTATGAAAAGCTAAAAGGATAGACTGATGAGGCAAACCGTGCCAATCTCAGAGATATCGAAGAGGGTTTGGCAGATGGCAATATACATGTCATTTTGGACCGGTGTGTGCAGCGATTGGCAAAGATTCCTGTCATCAGGGATAGGCGGCCTTTGATTGGCATTGCAGGAGATATTTATACCCGAGTTCATCCAGTGGCTAACCATGACCTTTTCCTGAAGCTTGAAGGTATGGGATGTGAAGTCTGGCCGTCACCTTTTCTTGTTGATAGCGTTGATTTTGGTATGGGGAAAAGCTTCTATAAATTCCTGAAAAACCGTAAATTGCATACTTTGGTTCTCCGGGTTTGATAATTGTTAGGCGTTGATTTACAATTTCCCATAAAATTGTGAGTATCCGAAGCATTCTTAAGATATGAGGAGGAAATAATGGCAATTCTGGTCACAGGAGGTGCCGGATACATAGGTTCCATATGTGTGGAGGAGCTCCTCAAGCAGGGCTATGATGTTGTGGTTGTCGATAACCTCCAAGAAGGACACCGAGAAGCCGTGCTGCCAGAGGCTGAATTCTACGAAAGCAATTATGGTCACAGAGTCATTCTCGAGGAAATCTTTCAAAGGCATGCTGTGGATACGGTCATGCATTTTGCCGCTGAAGCGACAGTCGGCATTTCTATGACAGATCCAGCTGTGTTTTTTGAAAATAATGTCGCTTTCGGATTGATCCTCCTCGATGTTATGCGGACCTTCAAGTGCCGAAAAATGATTTTTTCTTCCACGGCCGCGATTTTTGGAAATCCCGAGTACGTTCCCATTGATGAACATCATCCAGAAAAACCCATCAATGCCTACGGTGAGTCCAAACTCATTTTCGAGAAAATACTTGATTGGTACCATAGAGCGTATGGCTTTCAGTACAATTCCTTCCGCTATTTTAACGCCGCAGGTGCTTCGGACAGGTTGGGGGAAGCACACAAAAATGAAACGCACCTGATCCCGATCATTCTTGAAACAGCACTTGGAAAAAGGAAAATCATCGAGATTTTTGGATCGGATTACAACACCAAGGATGGCACCTGTGTCAGAGATTATCTGCACGTCGTCGACATCGCCCAAGCGCATATCCTGGGTCTTGACAACCTCACGCATAGGCCAAACGCCAAATACAACCTTGGGAATGGAGTGGGATTCACTAACCTTGAAGTTCTAAAAACGGCCGAGAGTGTCACCGGTCAAAAAATCCCTTTTGTTTTCGCCGGCAGACGGCAGGGAGATCCTGATGTTTTGGTGGCCTCCTCCCAACTGGCTAGAGAAGAGCTGGGTTGGAAACCAGAGTATCCAAGCTTGGAGCGTATCGTCAGCTCTGCCTGGAAATGGCATTCGGAATTCCCCGAAGGCTATCCTGAGTCGAGTTGAAGGAGAGGTTATGGGTATTTTGGAAGCATATGGAAGTGCAGCCCTGGTCATCTTCATTTATGTGAACTGTGTTTTCGTTGTGGCTTTGCTCATCAAAAACAATTCCATCATGGATATTGCCTGGGGAGTAGGTTTTGTGTGTGTGGCCGCCGTGACTCTTCTTCTCAGCAAGGAAATAACCGCCAGGAAAGGAATTGTGACAGCCTTGGTGTTCATTTGGGGAATCCGGCTGGCAACCCATGTTTTCCTGCGGAACAAAGGCAAGCCTGAGGATTACAGGTATGCAAATTGGCGGAATCAATGGGGCAAGTGGTTTGTTTGGCGAAGCTATTTCCAGATCTTCATCCTGCAAGCGATTCTGCTTTTGATCATTGCGAGTTCTATTATTCTAGTGAATCGATCTCTGAACACGGGGTTGAGTTTGTTCGATATGACCGGTGTGATTTTCTGGTGCGCGGGATTTTCCTTCGAGAGTGTCGGTGATTATCAGCTTACCCGATTCAAACGGGATTCCGCACACAAAGGACGAATAATGACAAGCGGATTGTGGCGGTACAGCCGCCATCCCAATTACTTCGGCGAGGTTCTTTTGTGGTGGGGGATTTTTATCATCGCCCTCTCCGTGGAATACGGTTGGGCTGCGATAGTGAGCCCGCTGCTTGTCACTTTTCTCCTTCTCAGGGTTTCAGGTGTGGCTATGCTTGAAAAAAAGTATGCCGGCCATGCTGAATTCGAAGCCTATGCTAAAAAAACGAGCGCTTTTATTCCCTGGTTTCCGAAATCTAAAGAATAAGCCGAACCAATATCTGTATTTGGCCAAGACCCCACCGCACCAATCTGATCATTACTGAAACCTTCCATCACGGTTTTAGATAGGCTACCTGAGAAGATCGATTTTTTTGACTTGAATGCCTGCCCTGTGATATATCTTTGCCGACCGTGAGACCGCAGGAGGTAATGTGTATGAACACTAAATCAGCCCGTTTGTCTATTCTTGTTTCAGTCCTTTGTGCCTTTTTGGCCTTCAGCGCCTTAGCCCAGGACCAACCTGATAAAAAAGACACAGCCAAGCTTCCTTTGCTATCCGCAATGAATACCCTGCGTATCGCTCAGGTATCGAGCCCCCGTCTTTCTCCGGACGGGAAATGGGTAGTGTATGCCAAGGGTGTCAGAGATATGGACGATGAGGACCTGAAAGTCACCACGCATATCTGGCGAGTTCGTGTCGATGGGACAGATAAAAGACAGATGACCTATGGTCCTTCGGATTGCACCTCACCCCTCTGGTTTCCCGATGGCAGGAAAATTGCATTTCTATCGGCCAGGGGAAAGGCTTCTGGCCCTCCCAATGCTGAGAAACAACCAGGTGGCGGCCCGAAAAGCCAGATCTTTGTCATGCGTGTGGATGGGGGCGAGGGATGGCAAGCCACGGATCACGCAGAGAGCATCCAGGCTTTTGAAATCTCCTCTGACGGAAAGAAGATACTTTTCCTTGCTCTTGACTCATTGAGTGAAGAAGAGAAGAAAAAACAGAAGCTGAAAGACGATGCCGTGGTCGTGGATGAGAAATTCAGAATGACCCATATCTGGATTTATGACATGGACGATGATAAAGCCGAGCGCCTCACCGAAGGGAAATTCACTGTCAGTGATGCGCACTTTTCACCGGATGGAAAACAGATCGTCTGCGTCATCAGGCCGAACCCCACCATGGAGGATCGTAACGATTCCGATATCTGCGTTGTGGATGTCGCCAGCAAAGCATCTCGCAAGCTTCATGACAATCCCGGACGGGATGTCTCACCTCGATGGTCTCCGGACGGGACAACGATAGCTTTTTCTTCAGACCCGCATGAGGGCGACAACACCTGGCACAATAAACTCTACATCGTGCCCGAGGGAGGCGGAAAGCCGAAGGTTCTCCTCAAAAATTTCGATCTGAATTTTGGCACACCCTACTGGGCTCCTGATGGAAAATCCATTTACTGGATTACGGGTGATAAGACAACTATGGCGCTGTTTGCGGTCAATCTTGCCAGCGAGAAGGTTGAGTCGCTCCCTGTTCCGAAGGGGCTTAATTTTCAGTGGGACCTTGCCAAGGATGGGAAGCGGTGGACTTGGCTCCATTCAAATTCAAAGAGCCCCTTTGAGGTGTTCACGGCGGACTCATCTTTTCAGGACTCACGGCAGCTGTCCGATGCCAATCCCTGGCTGAGGGAAGAGAGGATCAAGTTGGCCGATGTCGAGGTGATAAAATGGAAAAACAGCGATGGGCAGTGGATCGAAGGGTTGCTGACTTTTCCTGTCGACTATCAACCCGGTGTGAAATATCCTCTTGTGTTGCATCCTCATGGCGGACCGAGCGGAGCCGTGATGGAGTATTTCAATTCTGCGGACCAGTTCCTGGCGGCCAATGGATTCATGATCCTCCAGCCAAATTTCAGGGGTAGTTCAAACTATGGCCAGGAATTCCTCAATGCGAACCGGAACTACTGGGGAATCCGGGATTATGACGATTGCATGACCGGTGTTGACCACTGTATTGAAAAGGGGTTGGCTGATCCTGACCGGCTTGTTTGTTATGGGTGGAGTTATGGGGGCTACATGAGTTTTTGGATTGTGACTCAAACGGACCGTTTCAGAGCCGTCTCTCCCGGCGCCGGACTTTCCAACCTCTACAGCATGTACAGCACGACAGACATTCCTCATTATTTGGGGTGGTTTTTTGGCACGCCATGGAATAATGAAGAAACTTACGTGAAGCTCTCGGCTATCCGGCATGCCAAGCAGGTGAAGAGTCCGGTGATGATCATGCATGGCGCTAACGATGCCCGGGTTCCTCCTGAACAGGCCGTGGAATTCTACCGGGCATTGAAGGACCTTGGCAAGGACGTCACTTTTGTCAGTTATCCCCGAGAAGGACACGGCATTAGAGAGCCGAGACATCAAGTAGACCGCTTGCGGCGCTATCTGCATTTTTTTTCCAAACATGTGAACCTGGAGCCCGTCACAGATAAAGAATAGACAGAAAAAGGACAATATCGATGCTGGATAAGCAAGCTGAAGTCCAAATCTTTCCCCGCATGACGAAGTGTTTCGACGACTTGGATGCAGCCATGGCAATTTTTCGAGAATTTTTGGATGAAGGATTGTCTTTTGACATGGCTGCGTATTATAAAGCCCGAAATTTTGTCAAAGATGCGGATGTGCAGTTCAAAGATGCCCTAAAAAATGCCAAAAAATATCTCGGCCCTCTTCCCGAATATGCCTCCGAAGAAGTGATGCAGAGACGAACCGAGCTGCTTGACAAGCAAAAGATTCTGGCCAAAAGCAAGGAGTTGGAAACGCTGAAATCCGAACTGCTCGAAGATGACATGCTCCGGAAGTGGTTGAGTGAAGCCGAGATTGTTGAGTCTCTGGAAACGCATTTTCACTCGCAGCAGGAAGGCAAACGAAAACTGGCCAATATCAAGGTCAGAATAATATTGAATAAACTGCAGGATTTGCTTGCCCAGGCCAAGGGGATGCAGAAAGAAGCATTTGCCAAACACCAGCGAACTCCTTAAGAAAAATCACCCTCCATTTCATCCCAAAAGACTATAGATTTTTCCCACGGCTCCCTCTAACATTGATGGCGTGTACCCGTTCTGCTATTGTGTAGTGGTGGCGGATGGCATTTATGGTTTTCAGAGGCTCTAGGAATGAGACCAAATCGTCGAAGCTTAGCTAAATTCCTGGGGATTTGTCTTTCGGCCCTTGTCCTTTCGGTTTCAGGGTATTCCCTGATGATAAAGATTCCTCTGAGGCAGCTTGTCCATATGTCAGAGGCCATTGTCATCGGCAGAGTGCAATCCATACACTGTGAGTGGAGCTTGGATAAACGATTGATTGTGTCAATCGTGAAAGTTCGAATCCAAGAAGCGATAGGGGGCGAGCTTTGGGGGCCATACATTGTCCTGGAGGTCCAGGGAGGAACGGTGGGCGGGCTCAGCCTAAAAGTGACAGATATGCCCGCATTTCACGAACAAGAAGAGATTTTGATCTTCCTCCGAACGATCAAAAATATGGCTGACACCAGGCATTCCTTCACTGTGGCCCAGAATTTTTTCCCTTCCTATGAAGTCTGCGGAAAGGCTCAGGGCAAGTACGCCTTAGAAGCCGGGGGGTTGGCGAGGGCGAGCGAATACGGAACCTATACAGAGGAAGAAGATTCCGGGGCTGCCCTGCCATTGGCGAGCCTGAAAGCCCAAATCCAGTCTATTCTCCGCGAGGCGCGGACGAGAAAACAGAGAAATCGATGAGACGTCTATTCACCATTCTAGCCGTGGTTGGGGTGTCCACGGCTGTTTTTGTGGCCATAGCCATTGCCTACAATTTATTGGGTTTTCAGTGGCCGGTGGGAACAAACGTACGCTATTATATCAATGCCAACACTTCCCAGGTCCCAGATGAGGCGTCAGCCGTGAGCAAAGGCGGAAACACGTGGGGCGCTCTCAATCCGGCCGGGTTGCGACTGACCTATCAAGGTTCAACCTCAACGACATCACATGGTTACAACGGATCGAACACGATCAACTGGAAGGACGAAGGAAACAACAGCACCCTGGGCACATCCTATATTTGGTACAGCGGCAATACTATTCTGGAGACAGACCTTGTTTTCAATGATTATTACAACTGGTCAACATCAGGGATCGATTATGATGTGGAGACCGTGACTCTGCATGAATTCGGTCACTGGGTAGGGCTTGATCACGTCTCCTCGGGAATCATGAGGCCCAACTACAGCGGTATTCAGCATAAGCTGGATGATGATGCCAAGCAAGGATTTTATGCCATGTACGGGGGAGGGGGCGGCCAGGAGCCCCCGGACGAGCCGGCCCTCAAGCTGGACAGACATGTCCTTTCCTTTGTCGGGAAACAAGAGCTTTACTTTCGCATAACGAATTCAGGGCCGGGTTCGGTTGACTATTCCATAACTTCGAACAAGAGTTGGATTCTCATTTCCCCAAGCTCAGGCAGCTCCTCTGGAGAGTGGGATTATATCTATGTCAATGTTGAGACAAGAGGTTTGAAGATCGGAACCTATTCCGGAAAGATCACAGTCGCTTCTGCGAAGGCCGTCAACAGTCCGCAAACGTTATCGGTTGCCCTAAAAGTCATCAATGACCAACCTCCTGAAATATCCATCACCTCCCCAAAAAATAACGATATTGTCGCACAGAAAGTTCAGGTTAAAGTCAACGTCAAGGATGATATGGGCTTGGAAAAAGTCGAGTTCTACCTCGATCAGAAATTGAAGAAAACGGATGTCCATTCCCCGTTCCTATGGATTTGGGAATCGTACAAAACATCGAGTGGTTTTCACACGATCAAAGCCAAAGCCTTTGATACAATCGGCCAGACCGATGCGGATTCGATTCGAGTCAAAGTGGACCAACCGCCAACTGTTGCCATCGCTTCCCCAAAAAACGGATCTCACGTGTCGGGGAGTGTTGATATCACTGCCCCGGCTTCGGATGATTTCGGCCTCAAAAGGGTTGATTTTTACGTCGATGGAGAGAAAAAAAGTGCGGATGCGTCGCCTCCCTATGCCTACGTATGGCTGACATCGACCTATTACAACGGCAACCACACCCTTAAAGTCATCGCCGTTGACAGTCTGAATCAGACGACTGAGGACTTCATCAATGTTTTGCTCCTTCCCCATGGTCCTCAGAATTTCACAGGACAGAAACAAAACAACAGCTCCGGCCTATTGGAGGAGTACATCAATGTCCTTAGCTGGCAGGCGAATCCCTGGAATGTTGATATCATAAAGTATAAATTGTATGTGAAAGGACCGGGAGGCTGGAAACTTCTGATTGAATTGAATCCGGACGTGTTTGAATATCTCCACCGGGATGTCCGGAGAGACGACCTCTATGAGTATATGTTGAAGGCCGTCGATGCGCAAAACAGAGAAGGTGTTGGAGCTTACTCAACGATTCAATAAATAAAGATGATGAAAGAAAAAACGTATAGGCAACTTTTTGCGGTAAGGGGACTCCTGCTTGTCTGCTGTATCGCTATTGCTTCGGCTTTGATGGCCGCGCAGAGCAAGCTGGCCGTCTGCGTCCCCGAAGCCAATGTGCATGTTTCTCCTGGCTTTAACAGTCCTGTCATCAGCACTCTATCCTCGGGCGATATCCTTTCGCTTTTCGAATCCGGTCAGACCTTTGGGGAATGGTTGTCCGTGTCCTTTTATTCTCAAATGCGCAATGCGCACGCCACGGGCTTTATCCATGCCTCTCAAGTCAGAGTTGTTTTTGACAACGAGGCAAGTGATGATCATGACTCAGAGCGGGACAATGAACGCACGTCGCTTCAATCATCCCCTGAATTAAGAAAAGAAGTCGATCCGGGACAGAGATCCGAATCTGAAGCGGAGATCATGAGAAAGCATTCCCTGAAAATCAGTGCGATTTACTTCATGCCCTCAGAAGAATCGTTCAAAGACATCTACGGCTCCGGGTTAGGATTTGGTGGAGAGCTGAATATCGGACTCTGGAAATCTGTTTTAGGGTGGGTTATCGGCAATTATTATACGGCTGACGGCAGCCTCCCTGTCACCAAAGAGGCAACTCAACTCTCTCTCTTGATGCTGGGGGGCGGACCCAAAATCATGTTTTCTAAAGCGAAGTTCAGACCTTATCTAGGGATCGGTCCTGTGATCTATGTCTACAAAGAGGAGAATCCAATCGGGTTAGCCGAAGGAACCGGAGTTGGATTTATAGGGCAATTGGGATTTTCTATCCAGGTTGTCGGAGGCTTGATACTGGATGCCTGCATGAATTACACCTTTTGCGAGGTGCAGCCACAGGATATCAAAGCCAATGTGGGGGGGGTGCAGTTGGGGCTGAGCATCGGCTACTCCTTTTAGGTGGATTATTCATAAAAGAATTCTGACACTCTCATTCAAAGAAATAAATATTTAAAGTCAGAATTCTTTTCCCCTTCGGGCGGACCGATCTCGCAGCAAAACCTTCGTTGCGGCCTTCTCGCGGTAGTTCACTACAGCTTCGTGAGCCACTGCCTCGCCTTTGCAGCGACCTCGGCCCGTGAATAATCCCCCGATTTAAAGATTAGCTTGCTTTTTCTCATGCCTTTTCTTCCCAATCGGTTTTGGGTAGAATAACGGTGATCGGTTGTGGCGTCATTATCCGAACAGGGAGGACCTTATGAGGAAAAAGCTTGCTTGCACAGCACTTGTGTTGTCTCTTTTCATTCTAGAGCCCGGATGCAAAAAGGACTCGGAGGGGACTGAATTTATCAAGCCGCCTGTGGCTGCAAAGATAAAAAAAGAATTGACCAGCAACGGACAGGCCCGAGTGGATGACTACTATTGGCTGAACGAGAGAGACAATCCCAAAGTGATCGCATATCTCGAAGCAGAGAATGCCTACAAAGAGGCTGTCATGAAGTCTACGGTGCCTTTGCAGGAAAAGATTTTCACAGAAATTGTGAGCCGGATGAAACAAACCGACATGTCTGTTCCCTTCAAGAAAAAGGGATATTACTACTACACCCGGTATGACGAAGGGAAGGAATACCCTCTGTACTGTCGAAAAAAGGAAACATTAGAAGCGGATGAGGAGGTCATGCTGGATGTGAACGCAATGGCCGAAGGCCATGATTACTATGATGTTACGAGCCCCAGCGTGAGCTCCAACAATGACATCATTGCTTTCGGTGTTGATGTCGTGAGTCGCCGGAAGTACACCCTTTATTTTAAGAATTTAGCGACGGGTGAAGTGTGCGAGGATCAAATCCCCAACACCAATGGTGTGGCCGCTTGGGCCAATGACAATAAAACGGTTTTCTACGGCGAAAAAGATGAGACACTCCGAATTCACAAGATTAAAAAGCATGTTCTTGGTTCGGAAATATCCGACGATCCCGTCGTTTTCCATGAAACTGATGTGACATTCGAGACATATGTGTACAAGTCCAAATCAGAGAAGTTTATCATCCTCACCTCCCAGAGCACTCTGTCCACGGAGTACCGCTTCCTGGCTTCGGATACGCCGAATGGGCCATTTAAAGTTGTTCATCCCAGAGAACGAAATTTGGAGTATCATATCGAGCATTTCAAGGATAAATTCTACATCCGGACAAATTATCAGGCTAAAAATTTCAAATTGATGGCAACGCCTGTAGATAAAACGGCCAAGGCAAACTGGGTTGATATTTTGCCTCACCGCCAAGATGTGCTCGTTGAAAATTTTGCAGTTTTTGAACATCATCTCGTGGTCAGCGAGCGCAAGGATGGACTCATGCAGCTCCGCATAATCCGCTGGGATTCGAGCGATGATCACTATCTGGATTTTGATGAGGAGGCCTACTTTTCCTATATCAGTACAAATCCGGAATTCGATTCAGACACCTTGCGCTTCGGATACACATCCCTCACAACACCCAATTCCATATTCGACTACAACATGAACACCAAAGAGAGGGAGCTGTTGAAACAGGAAGAGGTGGTCGGCGATTTTGCTCCGACAAATTATCGTGTGGAACGACTCATGGCCACAGCCAAAGATGGCACGAAAGTCCCGATTTCTTTGGTTTACAGGAGGGGCCTGGAAAAGAACGGGCGCAATCCTCTGTTGCTCTACGGCTATGGTTCATATGGATATAGCACGGATCCCACGTTCAGCTCAGAGTATTTGAGTCTTATTGATCGCGGTTTTGTCTACGCCATCGCCCATATCCGCGGCGGTTCTGAAATGGGGCGTTCCTGGTATGAGGATGGCAAACTGCTCAAAAAGAAGAACACCTTTACGGATTTTATCGCCTGCGCTGAGCATCTCGTCGATCAAAAATTCACCAGTCCGGAGACACTCTTTGCAGCCGGCGGCAGTGCCGGGGGGCTCCTCATGGGCGCTGTTGTGAATATGCGGCCAGACCTCTTCAAAGGCATTATTGCCGCTGTTCCCTTTGTCGATGTGGTCACGACCATGCTTGATTCGAGTATTCCCTTGACGACCAGTGAATACGACGAATGGGGAAATCCGGCGAATAGAGAGTACTATGACTATATGCTTTCCTATTCCCCCTACGACAATGTCGAGGTCAAAGACTATCCTGCCATGCTTGTGAGCACAGGTCTCCATGATTCTCAGGTTCAGTATTGGGAGCCGGCCAAATGGGTTGCCAAGCTAAGATCTCTCAAGACAGACGACAACATCCTGCTTCTTCACACCAACATGGGCGGAGGTCATAGCGGGGTATCCGGCCGATTCCGCATGTACAAGGAGACGGCTCTGGAGTTTGCCTTCCTGCTCAGCCTCGCCGGTATCGACAATTGATTCAGGATCATCGTAATAATGAGTACCTAGCTGTCCGGTACCGAATCCTAAGATGAATCTGAAGGGATGGAAGACGTGAATTTGAAGATTTAGCCTTCCCGAAATGTCGAGGAAGGGAGTCAACGAAGTTGACCCGTCGAAATGTTTCGAGCACTGAAGTGAGAGACTGAGGTGATACACGAATAAAAAAGTCCAAAGTGAAATGCATTCTCACAAGCAAGCGCAGTTTAGAGACGGCAGAGGAGACATTGAGGGAATGGCGTTAAAAATCTGGGCTGAGTGCAGACATCCCTTCAGATTCATTTGCGCTTAGTTCTCCAGGTACTTATTAGTTTGAGGAGCCTTGATTCAATGTGTGCGGGCCTCTCTGAATGTGCACTCTTCGATCAACCGTCCAAATGCGGACGGTGGATCCTAAACTCTATTTTGTATCCGATTTTTCTTTAGACTTTGGCGGTTCTTCAAACGTGAAGTCACGGCCCATGATGTATTTGTCCAGCCACTGGAACTCTTTGTTCATCTTGTAGAGCCGGTGATACAGCTCCCGCGGTCCATGCCCGGAGCGGGGAAAGATCACCAGCTCCGTAGGGACGCCGTTGGCTTTCAGGCCTCTGTACATCTCGACGCTTTGCGGCAGCGGCACTCGCCTGTCGTTCTCCCCGCACAAAACCAGGGTGGGCGTTTTGGCCTTGTGAATGTGAAAAATGGGGGAATGCTCACGGTACGTTTGGAGAGGCGAATCAGCATGCCAGGGATCGCCCAAAAACCAGGGCGTCCGGTAGATGCGGACATCACTCTGGGCATACATCGATATCCAGTTGGAGGCCCCTGCTCCTGAAGAAGCTGCCTTGAAACGGTCGGTGTAGGTTACAAGCCAGTTTGTCATGTGTCCGCCGGCGCTCCAGCCCAAAGTGCCCAGCTTCTCCGGATCTGCGATGCCTTTTTCGATGAGATAATCCACGCCCGATATAACATCTTTGTGGGCGTTGTTGAAATAATGACCGACCATGTCCCTTAGGACTTCATTGCCGTAGCCTGTGCTTCCCCTGTAATTGGGTTTGAGGATGGCGTATCCACGCCCGGCTCTGGCGTGAGCGTATCCGTCAAAGGTGAATTTGTCAGAGCCCATGGGGCCGCCGTGTGTGTGAGCCAGGAGGGGGTAGCGTTTGCCCGGTTCATAGTCGACTGGATAGATAAGAATTCCTTCCACGGTCTGTCCGTCTTCGCTTTTCCAGCGCACGGCTTCATACTTCGCGAGTTTGAATGTGTTGATTTCAGGGTAGGGATCGAAGATCAATCGTGGAGAGAAATTGTTCATTGTCGAAATCCAGAATGAACCGGGATTGGTGGGAGTCGATAGCAGGTAGGTTATCGTTTCGATTTCGGGTACATAATCAAAATAGTAAAGGGCATGCTCGCCGTCGGTCAGTTGATTCACCCGGTTCGATTTGAGGTCCAGAGAAAAAATCTCCACATGAACGCCCATGTTGGCGATGAAGTAAATTTTATCTCCATTTTTTGACCAGACAGCCCCGTATATTTCATACTGGAAATCCGGGAGCAAAAGATTGGGTTTACCGCCTGAGACAGGAACCAGGAACAGCGTTGACTGGCAGTAAAATTCGTGTTCTTCATTGGCATCTGCGGTGAACAGAATCTGCCTGTTATCAGGGGAAAGGCTTATTCCGCCTTCGGCCATCTTGTTTTGTGTTATCTGCTTATTGGTTGCAGTGTTCAGGTCCATATACCAGATCTCAGAGTTGAGAATATCGTCATAAAGAGGCGTGGGGGCGGCTGTATAAGCGACAGAATCTCCATCTCTGGAAAGAGAAAACGATATGACTGTGAAATTGCCCTCGGTCAATCTCATCTCGTTTTTGGTCTCGATATCGACGACCCACAGATGCCTGTGTTTGTAGTCTTTCTCAAAGATAAAGGCATCGTCTTTCATTTCTTTCTTTTTCTCTTCTTCCGCGTCAAGAGGATCCGTGGCTATGAAGTAGATCTTTTTTCCACACGGTGACCAGGCATGCGTGTTGATGCCGCCTTTATGTTGAGTCAATTCAATGGCTTCGCCCCCGCTGTTATAAAGAAGATGGATTTGTGATTCTTTATTTCTTTTGGTGATGAAAGAGATGTACTTGCCATCTGGGGACCAGATGCCGCCGCTTTCTCCATCTTTTCCGTTGGTCATTTGGGTAAGCCCTTGACCATCCGTGTTGACGCGCCAGATATGAGAAATTGTCTTGTTTTTCTCCCAGTTCGCTTCTGTGATTGTGAACACGATTTGTTTGCCATCCGGGGAAAGGTCCAGGCCGGAGACTCTCTTGAGGTTGATGGTATCGACAAAAGTCATCGGCCTCTGTTCCTGTGCACTCATGGCCGCGCACAAAGCAAGCGATACGCCAAAGATAAAGATCAATGTCCGTTTGGTTTTTAAACTCATGATTTATTTCTCCCTTAAATGAATTGTGTTCATCATCAGATGAATGCCTGAAAAACGGGGCCTGATGAATTGAAAGGGATGTCTAAGCTCAGCCCAGATTTTTAACGCCGCTACCCAACCCCATCTTTCCTTTCAAATTCGCTTCCTCCATCCCTTCAGATTCATCTTTAATTTCAGAATAGACTTCTAATTACTCATATTAAAAATAAACTCAGCCAATATTACCAGCAGTTATGATACTTAAATCGTCCGGTCATGTCTATTACCGTTCCCTCAGAAATGCGGGGGCGACTGGAAAACTTCGATTGTGCTTTACGGTAATTTGAGGCATCTGCTATAATTTTTAGTTATAAAAAGGAGGCCGAAATGGCGCATAATCACGATCACGATCCTTCACACGCGCACGAACATGGGCATGACACTCAAAGTGCTTCGGAACAGGCCATGCTCGAACAGGCACAGGCCAAACTGCGATCTCTGTTTGCCGGCATGCCCCATGAGGTTCCACTCTATCTTTTTGCTTCGCGTGATCGTGAGGACGTGTTCGCCAAAGCCGCTAGGGATGTGCTCGCTGCCATCCAGAAATTCACATCAAAAATTACAGTGGAAGAACACGATCTCTTGGGTGAGATAGCCAAGAAATGGAATGTCGAACATTCACCGACAATGCTTTTTGATCCTGACATCTATCACATACGGTGGCAGGGCGCGCCGCTGGGTGAGGAGGGCCGAACGCTCGTGGAAGCTCTGACAATGATGGGATACAAGACCTCCCGCCTAAGCCGAGAATCCCAGGAGATTCTGGCGAAAATTCAATCCAAAAGGGATATCAAGCTGTTTGTGAGTAGTACCTGCCCCTACTGCCCGCAGCAAGCTGTCAACGCACTGAAGGCCGCTGTTGGAAAACCCGACCTGGTTTCCCTTGAAATTGTGGATATCCAGGCCAATCCAGAACTGGCGGCTAAGTATGCCGCCAAGGGTGTTCCGATGACATTCGCCAACGACAAGCTCATCGCCCAGGGAGCTCAGCCAGAGGAATTGTTCATGCTGTCGCTGGAAAAGCTGGAGCCGCAAACATATTTTATTCCGGAAACCGAAGCCACAGAAATCACAACCGACCTGGTGATTGTCGGCGGAGGGCCGGCCGGCTTGACAGCGGGAATATATGCCTCACGCAGCGGATTGCAGGCCGTTGTCGTTGAACGAAATGCATTGGGCGGTCAGATGGCTTTAACTCCTGTCGTGGAAAACTACCCAGGCCTTACTCAGGTGGGAGGGAAAACACTCGTGGACATTATGGTCCAGCATGCGCTGGAGTATGTGAGAATATTTCCGGGAGAAGAAGTCGTTGATATCCAGCAGCAAGGGCTTTTCGTCATTCAAACCAGCCGGAGGCGCTTCAAAACAAAAGCAGTCCTGCTGGCTACAGGGGCTTCCCACAAAAAGTTGGGGATTCCGGGCGAATCCCGTCTTTCAGGCAGAGGGGTCAGTTACTGCAGCACGTGCGATGGCCCCCTTTTCAAGGGGAAAAAAGTTATCCAGGTGGGCGGCGGGAACAGCGCCGTGACAGAAGCTCTCCATCTTAAATCCATTGGTGTCGATGTGACCCTAGTCCATAGGAGGGATACACTGAGAGCACAGGATTACCTGGCCAAAAATCTTTTCGCCTCGGAAATCCCAATTCTTTGGGATACTAGGGTGAAAGAAATAAGAGGTGAGAAGAGTGTTGAAGAAGTTGTCCTGGACAACAAGAAATCTCAGATGACGGAAACCCTGTCTGTCAATGGCGTGTTCATCGCCATCGGTTATGAACCTGCTGTTGAACTGGCGGTGAAGATTGGCGTTGCATTGACTCCCGATGGATACATCAATAAGGACGACTACCACAGGACGAATGTTCCCGGAATTTACTCAGCCGGAGATGTTGAGGGGGGCTATAAGCAGATTGTCACCGCTGCCGGACAGGGCGCCGGGGCGGCGATGACCATTTTTGAGGATTTGATCAATCCCTACTGGAAAAGGCAAAATGATACGCCGGTCGAGAAATCCTCTTGATTTGTGTCTTTGTGAACAAAACTTTGTGGCCTTGTTGCTTTGAAAGCCGCAATATCTAGCTTGAAATTCAGAAATGTAATTATGTAATAAGATTACATGTAACGAAAACCTTTTGAAATGACTATTCGTATATAATCATGGATGCCATTGTGCCCATGTCCAAAAAACCTTATTAAATTGAAAACAGAGAGAGGTTAATCATGAAAATATTGCTTTGGTTCATACTTCTGGTGCTGTGCTGGCCCCTGGCCCTTCTCGCTCTTTTTCTCTATCCCATCATCTGGTTGCTTCTGCTTCCCTTCAGGCTCATCGGCATCACAGTCACCGCTGTTTTTGATTTTTTCAAAGCCCTGATCACATTGCCTGCTAGAGTTCTGAAAAAAATAGCCTGATTTTTCTGGGCACTCCTATCTCCCAAAACTCGCGACTGTCAGATTGCCGCAATGCAAGATATTCTTGCATATGAGGCAGTGAAATGTGTAATAATAGTTATGATCTTGTGGGCCGTATTAGCCGGAAGGGAGATGAAAAATGTCAAAATGCATAGGCATTCTCGGTGGAATCAGTCATGAATCGACCATAAAATACTATGAATATATCCTCACAAAGTACTATGCTGAAAAACGCGATTACCACTACCCCGAAGTGGTCATTTTCAGTCTGGACCTGGCGAAGCTGACAGAATTTGAGGATGAAAGCAACATAGATGGATATGTGCGATACATTACATCGGGCCTCGAGTCTCTCGAGAAAGCCGGTGCCGATTTCATCGTTATGGCTGCCAATTCGCCCCATTCCGTGTTTGATATTGTCCAGCACAAAATAGGAATTCCTATGATCAGTATTGTTGAAGTTACAGCTGATGAGGCGAAAAGACTCGGAATGCACAAGCTCTTGCTTACAGGTATCAAATACACCATGCAGTCGCCATTCTACAAAGATGTATTCATGAAGCACGGGATGGATGTGATCACACCGTCGGAAGCGGAGCAAGAAGAGATAAACAGCATCATTTTTGATGAGCTTGTCCTCGGAATTTTCAAAGAAGCGACCAGACAAAGACTCATAAACCTGATCAATAGCTACGATGAGGACGGTGTTATACTTGGATGCACAGAGTTGCCACTTATCCTCAACCAGGAGGACACGGATATCCGGCTTCTGAACACCCTTGAAATTCATGCTCAGGCTGCCCTGGATTTCGCCTTGACCGAATGACAGGCTTGGAGGAGTGTTGATGATTGATATCGCCATAATTTCTGGTTCGGGATTTTATGATTTTCCAGGTTTAGCTGATGTCGAAAAAAGACAAATAGGCACCAAATTTGGGACAGTCATCGTTGATTCGGGCCGTTTGAAGGGGAAAAAAATCGCCTTTTTAGCCAGGCACGGCGGTGAGCATCAACTCCTCCCAAATATGATCAATTACAGGGCCAACATGCTTGCATTGAAAGAACTGGGGTCGAGGGCGATTCTATCAACGACAGTCTGTGGCGTTTTGGATCCCGATCTTCCGCTGGCAAAACCTGTCGTTTTTTCGGACCTCTACTTTCCCGAAAACCGACTCCCTGTTGGAGAGATATGCTCGGTCTACAAGGAAGAAGGACAACCGGGAAGGGGGCACTACATATTTAATCAGCCCTTTTCTGAGGATCTACGGCAACAGCTTATTGCCGCGGCATCAGATCCAATAGCCGAAGCGGTCTATGCCCATGTGAATGGTCCGCGGTTCAATTCAAAGCCTGAAATCAGCGCGCTGCAGGAACATGCTTCCTTTATCAGCCAAACGGCCGGACCGGAAGTGATATTGGCTGGAGAGTTGGAAATCCCCATCGCCCTTCTTGGCTTTGGCGTCGATTATGCCAACGGCGTGTCCGCTCAACCCACTCCAGTTGAAGCTCTCCGGCTGAACCTCATAAACAGCAAAACCGTTTTTGTGTCCATTATCACAAAACTGATCCAGAACTATTTTGCTCCTCGATTCGAAGGGCTTATCTATCGATTTGGATAATTCGTTTGGCCCCCGATTGAAAAGAGTCTGGACATCGAACGCATGAAATACAGCCGTTAATTAGAACTCAATAGATTGAATTTCGTATTTTATAGTGGTTAATAGGTGATTTTCGATTGATTGTATGAGGAGGCAATGATGAATGATGAAAAGCAAGCTCCGCCTTCCCCACCCAAACAGGCGCCACCTCCGACGACGCCAACTGTACCGACTCCAACGAGCGCACCGGAAGCATCCAATCAAGTCTCAGGTCCTGCCATAGGTCTCTTGATTACGGGAATAATCGGAGGAATATTTTCTCTGGCCAGTTTTTTCTCGATCAGCATCGGTACGGGTCTCAGCACACTCTGGTGGGAAGGATTTCCCGACAGGTACGAAGAGCTCTGGGAGGGGGCGTTCGGCATCGGGGGGTCTTTGGTTGCCGTGGCTGTGGCTGCCTTTATCATCTATGCCGCCTTGAAAATGAGAGAACTCAGCCAATATGGACTGGCGCTGGCAGCGAGTGTGCTTGCCATGATTCCCTGCATAAGTCCCTGCTGCATCATCGGTTTACCTGTTGGTATTTGGAGCCTCATCGTATTATCCAAGCCTGAGATCAAAGCCGCGTTTCACTGAGACTGGATATGGTGCACAGCTCCGGTGGACAGGATAGACGAAACCCTGAAATCCTGCCTAAAAACCAACTTTTCACTCCTCATATCATTGTTCTCTCTGTTTGCCTTTTCATTCTCTTGGCCGCTTTTTTGCTTTCGCCCTCCAGCTCGCTGGATGAGACTCTTTATATCGGTTCCTTCCCTCTGCCACACACCTGTACGTTCAAAAGTCTTACGGGGCTGCCTTGCCCCGGCTGCGGCTTAACTCGATCCCTTGTGGCAGCTGTCCATGGGGACATGGCACAGAGCCTCCATTTCCATCGCCTGGGAGTGGTGACCCTTGTTTACATTTTTTTTCAGGTTGCTTACCGCATCGGAGCCATAACCGTTCCCTCACTGACAGCCCATATTCGTGGACTGGAAAAGCACCTGAACCGTTTCATAATCTTTCTCTCAGCGCTCTTTTTTCTCAATTGGATTCTTTTGCTCGTGTTTTAATCCATTTGTTCTTCGTCCATCTCCGTCATCCTTCGGATGAGATGCAGACGGATCGGCCTCAATTTGGGCTGGATTAAGGAAAGTTTGCTGGCACGCCTGTCCTTATCCCTGATTTATTTGGGTTCAGACTTTGTATTATTCCAATCCGGGCTCTTTTTGATTATACTAGTTCTAAGGACGAATAAATTTCTGCAGGGAGATCGAGATAAAAGACATAGCTTTGAAGCTCACCAGCCGAAAAAGAAAATCTCCAGAGAAGAAATCTTCAGAAAAAAAATGGGGGAATAACCGCTTTTCCATTTCTGAGATGAGAAAGAAACGGATTTCGCCCCTCAATAATGTCGTGTGGCGCATGACGCTTTATGTCGCTGCCGGATGTTTGGCCATATGGGTAGTTCGGACGATCTTTGGAATCGATAACACTTTCGCCGTCTGGATTATAGCTGTCATATCTTTGGCGACGTGGATTTTCACCGTCCGGATGCTTTTGCTCGATTCCAGTTTTAGAAGGCTTTGGATTCTCTGGCTGGGCTCAAGTGTCATTTTTGTTGCTGTCTCCCCTTCGTCAACCGGTATGTGGATAATGGCCGTTTCCTTTGTCTTCATCTTCCTCTTGCTCCGTCTTTACAAACCCTACCGTCATCTAACATCCAAGCGCCGGGCCGCACTGTATTTGCTCGGCGTGATTGTGCTCGGCCTGCTCACTGTGGGGTGGGTAGGCGGAGATATCGGGAGGATTAATATCGTTCAGGCCGGAGATACTGCCCGGACCGATGAGTTCTTGGTCCCTGAGTCAAAGCCTTTCGACACGAGTGATTTTAGTCATAATCTCGCAAATTATTCCTTATGGGCTCTGCGCTTCTTCTGGTTTTTCAGTCTTTTGCATCTCTTCTTGAACATCCGGCTTCACTTCATGAAGCTAAAGCCGAAATTGGCCGTGAGTGCCGTCCTGATTGCATTCGTTCCCTTCCTCCTCGTAAACCTTATGGGAGCCCTCGTTCTCTACAGCACATTGGGAGCCAACCGTGCAGACAGGGCAAAGATTATTCTTCACGATTGGGCCAAGCTTGCTGCCGAGGACAGAGATTTTGTCCAAGCTATTGCAGGAAGAACTTTCTTCTATGAAACAGACGGGGAAATCATCCGGACTGAGGGAACACCCCCTCCTTGGTTCCCTCAGTTTATACAACTCTTGAGTGCCGATGATGCCCAGCTTGCCGATTGGAAATCCTTGGATCAGGCCCAGGTATTTTGGGTGGATTCCGATCTCTGGTTTATTCACTTGATGCCGTCACCCCCTGCGACTGTCTCATCTATCGGATGTCAGTTCGATGGAAGGATGATGGACAGACTCGCCCGTATCCTCCACAGCGATGTCCGGATCTCTTTCAATAATCCTATCGATATGAACATCGGCCAGGGTACAGTCATTCGGTCGGTTTCTCCGGAAGATATGGCCAGCCTTCCGTCCATCAGAGGACGTTTTGAAAAGAAGTTGCCATCAAACTATACTGATAAAGGAACAGAGGATTCATTTTTTTCCAAAACCCTTTATTTCGGCATGACTCATCTGTCTGTAGTGGCCTTTGATAAAGCTGAGTTTACGCGTGAGAATATTCTCCTCATAACCGAAACCAGCCTCTCCAGTATTGCTACCGATCTGTTCTCTGAACGAAGTCCTTTGATCATGGTGGTCATGATCGCTTTGCTCTCCTTAGGGGTCATGCTTTTGATTCTCGAGGCCCTTGCCCTCTACTTTGGGATTCGAATAGCAGGGGGAATCACATCGGCAGTTAAGGCTTTGCACAAGGGAACGAGGCAGATAGCCAAGGGCGATTTCGACATTCAGATCGACATTCCCAATGAGGACGAATTGGGTGACCTGGCGATTTCCTTCAATGAAATGGCGGCAGCCGTCAAGATAGGTCAGGAGGAAGCCATCGAGCGAGAGCGCTTGGAAAAGGAACTAGCCACAGCTCGCGAAATCCAGGAAAAGCTGCTTCCGCACGAAATGCCTGACATACCCGGTTTTGAAATCACCGGGACCAGCCTTCCAAGCCAGCAGGTGGGCGGTGATTATTTCGATTTTCTGGACATCGAAGGCGACCAGCTGGGTATTGCCATTGCCGATGTCTCGGGCAAGGGAATTCCCGCTGCCTTGCTTATGGCTAACCTGCAGGCCTCTCTTCATGCCCAGGTTTTGCAGAGGGGAGAGGTGTCTGAGGTGGCTTACCGCATCAATAATCTCCTTTATAAATCAACCGATGCCCACATGTTTGTCACGTTTTTCTACGGTATTCTTGACCGTCAAAGGTCTCTCTTCACATCGACCAATGCCGGCCACAACCCGCCTCTTGTTTTCCGGTCCGATGGAAGGATAGAACGCTTGAGTCATGGAGGCCTCATCTTGGGTTTTCAACCCGATGTTCAATATGAACAACAAACGGTGATGATTGAGCGCGGCGAAGTCATTGTGCTCTACACGGACGGTATCACGGAAGCGGCCGATCCTTCGTCGGAGATGGTTTCAGATGACTTGTTCGGTGTTGAGAAACTCATGGATGTGGTCCGCGACAATTTCAGCCGCTCAGCTCGAGAAATCCAGTCTGCAATCCTGGAAGCCATTGCCGATCACACGGACAATGCGCCACAGTTTGACGATATCACTCTTGTTGTCATAAAACGGAACACTTGAGGCCGGGGTGGTTTTGACATCGATTTTCTTCCTTGTTATCATCACGCTGCCGATGATCTCTCATCGAATCCGTGCCAGATACAAAGGGAGGCATTCATGCGTAAATCCATAACGATTGTTTTGTTTCTTGTGTTACTTATCGGTTTGGCCACACTCCATGGTGCCGGCAAAGAAAACAAAGCTGTGGCCTTGGGTAAGTACGATTTTAATCATTATTACACGTATGCGGAGCTGACAAACTATCTCCAAGATATTGTCCAAGCTTGCGCCCCTCTGGCTGAATTGCAATCTCTCTGTAAATCCCAGATGGGAAGAGACGTGTGGATGTTGGTGATCAACAATCCAGAGACAGGAGCTCCGGAGGATAAACCGGGTTTTTTCCTCAACCAAATTCACGCCGGCGAGGTCATTGCCTCGATGTCCTGCTGCTATACGATCTGGCATTTGTTACATAACTACGGGAAGACCGCAAGGGTGACCGAACTTGTCGACAATCTTGTCTGGTACATTGTTCCCAGGCTGGATGTGGATGGTGCTGAAGCCTACTTGACAGCGGAACCCGCCGGAGAGGACCCCAGTCCTTTAGATGACGATGGAGACTTTTTGTTCGATGAAGACCCTCCTGAGGATATCGACGGGGATGGATATATCGTGCAGATGAGACAGAAAGACCCCAAAGGGAAGTGGAAGATATCCGAAACTGATCCGCGAATAATGGTTAAGAGAGCCGCCGACGAATCAGGAGGAATCTATTACAAGCTTTACAGTGAGGGGATCGACAACGACAAAGACGATAAGGTCAACGAAGACAGTTTCCGGATGGGATTCCTCTCGAACAGAAATTATCCCGGGAACTGGAGGCCTCTCACAGTCCAAAGGGGCTCAGGAAAATACCCGATGGAGGAGAGTGTGACCCGGGCCGAAGTCGATTTTGTTGCCCGTCATCCTCATATAGCCATATATGTTCAGCATCACTGTTGCGGACGTGTGATCCTTCGGCCCCCGGCTACGCGCCCGGACAAGGAATTCAAATATAAGCGAGATTTAGATCTGTACAGGGTGGCCAGCACCAGGTGTCTAGAGCATTCGGGTTGGGATTTGGCAACATCGGTGTACGATTGGCATTTCCCTGTGCCGAATGCCAATAAAAAACCCACCCAAGTCTACCGCGATAAAGACGGGAAGCTCAAAAACGCACCTGCCGGCATGTATCCAGATGAGGAGACGGCTTTTCAATCCCCTTTCGGCTTTGATCCATGGGAAGATGAATGTGCATGCACGGGAGGGTATTTTGCTTGGGGAAGTTCGATTGAGACGATGTATAATCTTCTCGGTGTTTTTTCCATGGGTGACGAGCACTGGAACGTCCCGGATTACGACAGAGATGGCAAAGTAACGACTGCAGAGCGCCTGAAATGGAATGATGAGGAGATGGACGCGAAAATCTTTGTTGATTGGCATGCCTTTTCTCATCCCACACTGGGGGACGTCGAGATAGGGGGATGGCGACGGAGAAAGGTCAGCCCCCCAGAGGGAGCGCTTATTCAAAAGGAATGCAAGATGGGAAACAGGTTTGTCCTCTATCTTGCAGGTCTCGTTCCTGACGTTGCGGTTGGAGAAACCGAAATATTAGATAAGAACAGCGGTATTTTCCAATTGGATGTTGCGGTGGAAAACAGGGGATTTCTGCCTACAGCAACAGAACTGGCACAGGATCTTAAAATATGCGAACCCGTGCTGTTGGAAGTCATTCCGGATGACAACGTTGAAATCATCTACGGTACAGCAAAAGTCAAACTAGGGCAGATAGACGGACACTCCGAGAGCCCCAAAACAACGTACATTCTCCGATTGAAGGATCCCTCCCGCAAAGGGCTGTTAAGGATTCAAGTCTCAGCACAGAAAGCTGGAAAGGACAGTCAAGATATCATCATCAAATGAGTGAGAATAAGGAGACGTGTGAGCAATGAAAGAGAAAGAATTGCGTTTTAGAAAGAAGATATTGACGGATGGCCGGAAGGCGGGCATTCTGCTCATTTTGATCGGAATTGGGCTTCCTCTGATCCTGTCCTTTTTCCAGGATGATGGGGAATTCCGGTTTTTCAGTGCATCTTTGGTTGCGGAAAGACACCTGTCTCCGCGTGAGATCGCTTCCATAAAAAAGGCTGTAGCTGAGGAGAAAAGACGTATGGATACAATCCAGAGAGTGGCGGCAGAAGTCAAGTCTGCAGCGCGGAAACAATTGGGGGAGGACTACTTCAGGGACAAATGGATTGTGAAGGAGTACAGCGGTTTCTCGATTCCCTTCAAGTATACGATTGCTGTGGGGCTTCTTTTTTTTCTTATTGGCGTGGGTAAATTTATCCTGGGATGAACCCCGCGCCTGCCTGCTTTTTATTTGAAATGAGAGATAATGAATTGAGAGAGGAGGCCGATCATTTTCTCGAAATGACGGGGCTGAGAATAGATGTGGTCTGCTCCCTCGATGATTTCCAGCCGGCAATGGGGCATCAGGCTGGCGCTGATTTTGCTCTGCTCTAAGGGAACTGTTTCATCCTTATCTCCGTGGACTATCAGTGTCGGAATGTTGATCCTTTTTGCCGCGTCATATCCCCTGATTTTTTCGGCGTCCTTATAAAAAGAATAGTTCAATTTGAGATCCTGTCCATCGGACCCGGTAACGGCGATAGATCCTTGGTCCTTCCATGCGTCGATATTTATGCCGTGATTTTGGGCAATCAACAATCCCATATAGTCGGATACGGGTGATTTAAGGGCAAGGATATCAAATTTGTCACTTTCAGATGCAGCGAGAATACTGACTATTCCGCCAAAACTCGAGCCCACAAGTCCGAATAGCGAATAGCCCTGGTTCTGGAGATACCTCAATGCCCTTTGGACATTATCGACGGCTTCTGAAATCGTCACGTCTTCAAAAAGCCCTTCGCTTTCCCCATGACCGAAGAAATCAAACCTAAAGGTGGAAATGCCGTGTGCGTTGAAACGCTCCTCCAGCAGCGTGTTCGTGCGCCCGTCTTTACTTGTTGAAAAACCGTGGCACATGATGATCATCGGATCGGTGGTCTTTCCGGATGGGTTGGAAAGAATTCCGCACAACCGGTTGCCTCTACTGTTTGCAAAATAGGTCTTGTCTTTCATCATTTCCTTGGATCTATCCTGGATTATCCAAAGACAGTTGACCATTATATAATAGAAAAGTGCTCTAAACCACATGTTCTCTATGCCTTGGAAGCTTCAAAGCGGGCTCGGGAAAGATCAATCAGGGTTTTTTCCTGGTGCAGTTATGCATATAATGAGATGTTGTCAACTCCGAAGAAAATTGCGTATCACTAATACTATGCTGAGATTCGTTGGGATTCTCATGCTGCTGCTGATCTGCGGGTGTTCCTGGAAGGATCACGTTGAGCTGACGATCTGTTGTGCTGGAGACAGCCTGATGAGGCCAATTCCTTCTCACCTCAAAAAATTCCTGCCCTTGCATGAAGCAAACTTCAATATCAAGGACTGGGCACGCGGTGGCTTGAGTTCTCGAACTTATATGTCTTATTACAAGAGACGAGTCCGCCAAAGAGGCGAAAAGTTCATGGATTTTATCCTGCTCCAGCTCGGTACCAATGATGTGCCGCATCTTTATTCTGGTGAATATCCCTTGACCCTGTTTGAGGCGAATTTGAAGTTGATCGTCGATGAATTCAAGAAATGTCCAACGGAACGACAGGGCTCAGTCAAAATTCTCATTGCCAGCGTCCCTCCTCTCTGCGCGCCTGAATACATCACTATGAATTTCTATATTCAAAACACGTTGAATCCTGTCATTAAGAAATTATCCGAGACGGAGAGACTGTTCTATGTTGATAATTGGAGCCTACTGAACAAAAGAGACCATTTGTACAGGCCGGATGGTATCCACCCCAGCTTATATGGAGAAAAAGTGTTGACTCAGAATTGGATCCTGGCCATGCGCAAAGCTGTCAGATCCGCATTCCCCTAGTAGGACAAAATTTTTCAAGCTTTGCTCTCCGCATATTGCTGCGTAAAGGACTTCAGCTTTTGTCCATTTTGGTTTTGCTTGAGTTTTTTCAATGCTTTGGATTCGATCTGTCGGATTCGTTCGCGGGTAACATTGAACTGTTCCCCCACTTCTTCCAGTGTGTATTCATCTCCATCGCAGAGTCCAAACCTCATTTTCAGAATCTCTGTTTCCCTATCCGTCAATTCTTTTAGGGCGGCCTCGATCTGTTCCTTAAGGCTTATATGAATGACCGTATCCGGAGGTGAGGGGATTCCTTTGTCCTGGACAAAATGAGCAAGTGGACTGTCCCCCTTGTCGCCGGCAGGGCTATCGATAGATACGGGATCCTGGGAAAATCCGATAATTTCGTCCACTTTTTCCGGTGACATTCTCATTTTGAGAGCCAATTCCTCGTTGGTGGGTTCTCTTCCTTTGTCCCGCACAATGTTTCGTGAGATTTTTGTCAATTTTTGGATGGTCTCAGTCATATGGACGGGAACTCGGATAGTCCGGGATTGATCGGCTATGGCTCGGGTGATGGCCTGCCTGACCCACCAGGTGGCATAGGTGGAAAATTTGTGTCCTCTCCTATAATCGTATTTTTCCACAGCACGCATCAGGCCGATATTTCCCTCTTGAATGAGATCCAAAAAGGGGAGACCGCGGTTCTGGTACTTTTTCGCAATCGAAACCACAAGCCTAAGGTTTGCGGAAATCATCTCGGCCTTGGCGTTATCCCGCAACCGGAGACCGGTATCAATTGCATCCAGGGTCTTCCTCATCAATTTCGGGGTGAGGCCGCTTTTATCAAAGAAATGCTTCAGCCGCCTGTCGATGTCTTTTAGTCTTTGTTTTAATTCTGATCTGCGAGCGTTGTTCCTGCTCTGTTTGATTTGCGCTTTCACGTGTTCCTTTTCGCTCAGCAATTGAAAGCTTTCTTTGAGAGTCGTGATAATCTCTTCAATCATGCGTTCACCACGCAAGGGCCGAAGATTGAGTGACCGAATGACACGTTTCATATGAATCACGAGCCGGCCACGGGCAAATCGGTTGTGTCGGTTTGGCGGTATCTTTTCTAATAGTGCCGCCAATTTTCTTATTGCCGCGATTTTGTTTTCTATCGATTTCACCCGCCTGCTGAAAGTTTCTTGTTCGGTTTCGCTGTCTTCGAATTCGAAAATCCCTCTAATGATATTCGGATTCTCTTTGATTTTTTTTTCGATCTCGAGGATGGCAAGGTAAATGAGATTGGATCTGGCCAGTGCGTGCAAAACAATTCTCTGACCTTTTTCGATCTCCCTTGCAATGGCCACCTCTCCCTCTTTGGTCAGAAGCAAAATAGTCCCCATATCCTTTAAATAGAGCTTGACACTGTCTTTCGTTCGCCCGGAGTCACCGGCCGGCTTGATCAAGACATTTTTTTTCCTGAGTTTTTCCGGTTTTGTGTTCAGTAAGAATTTCCCCACATCTTCGTCTTCATCACCATGGAACAGACTTTCATCTTTGGCCATAGCGATTGACGCATAGAATGTGTCTGTCAATTCTTCTGGAATGAGGGGTTCACTTTGCCCGTCATGAAGTGTGTCTTCATGAAAGCTTTCTTCTCTATAATTCATATCGGCTGACACCTTCTATCTCCCTTTATAAGTATATTAACATATTATAAACTATCTTATTCTCAGTTTCGTTTCATTTCCTTTGTAAAATTCTAGGATATATAAGTATTATTGGCGTTATTTCGTTTTGAGCTCTAATACAGTTTTGTCCTTTGGGCGTGCATGCATGGTCGCTTACCTTATTTTGACAGATGACAGTGGAATTCTATTCCTGACGGATCAGAGTAATTTGAGAGGAAATGCCTCAGGATTTTCTGTGGCAGGGAAGTTCACCTTAGAAGTCAGTTCACTTTTTCAAAACGCAGATTCTTGACTCGTCCACCGGATAGAAGGAAACCTGTGATTTTTTTATCGTTGCCGCGCATGAATTTCAACAGAGATAACCACCACTGCCCTCCGTTGAATTGATCCGTGTCCGAGGCAACAAGCTCATTATCTCCGTGCCGCCTGTGCCGGGCGACGAGATTGTTTCCTTCAACGACGATCGTGTATGTCGTCCCCAGCTCCTCGCTGTAATATTTGCCGGTATACTCGGCCAGTTGTGCGGGGCCCAATTCGGGAGACTCAACTCTTTTGCCTTCTATGCCTTGTCCTCCCATATGCAGGGTGAAGCCTGTAGCCTTTCCCTCTTTTTCCGGATGAAACGTGATCCGGGCATCAATGATTTTGAGAAAAAAACTGGTTTCTGACTCAGGAAACAACTCAAACTTGGCCTGCCCCACGGCTTCGCCCATAAGTTTGTTATCTTTCCGTGTGATGTTGATAACCATTCCGTTATCGAGTGCGTATTTTCCCTCGTAGCGATCGAAGATAGCGGGATCAATCGAAATCTGTTTCCGTTCCTGGTCTTTTTCGTCATCGGCTTCTATGAGATCGGCAAGATAGATATCTGCGACTTTAAGAGCCATACGCCCAGGATTGAAGCTGCCCAAATTGCTCAATACGCTGATTGAGAGCTTTTGATCTGGAAACATCACGATGTGGGAACGAAATCCTGCATCTCCCCCGCTGTGGCTCACGGTCTTTAATCCCTTGTGATCCTGGATCACCAGTCCAAAGGCATAGTCCAGTTTTTCTCCGTTGTTCAGCACGCCCACTTCGTGCATCTGCTCGATGACCGCACGTCCACCGATACGAGGATTTTCAAAATTATGGGCCCATTTAGCCATGTCTTCGACTGTAGTAAAAAGGCTGGTAGCACCTGCATTGGCATAGCTCAGCACACTTTTTTTGAATCCTCCTTCTTCCACGGGGGCATAGGAGTAGGCTCGATTCTTGACAATCATCTCATGGTCATCATGGAAATGGGTGTTTGTCATGCCCAGAGGCGTGAACATATTCTCTCGTGTCCAATCCGTGAAGGTTTGACCTGTGACTCGTTCGACAGCCACGGCCAAAAGCGTGTATCCCATGTTGCTGTAGAGATGCTCATCGCCGGGATTGAAGTTCAGGTCCTTCTGGTGCTTGACCATGTTGAGAATGTGCTCTGTGGTTATGACATCATCCAGCCGCCAACCGGCCATTGCCAGCAGTTCCCATTGGTCGCGTATTCCGCTGGTGTGATGGATCAATTGTCTCAGTGTCGTTGTTTTGTCAAAGTCCGGCACTTCGGAAACATATTTTTGGATGGGATCGTCCAGAGACAGCATCCCCTGATCAACCAGCATGGCGACGGCAAAGGCTGTGAATTGTTTGGATACAGAGGCCACATGAAATATTGTTGAAGGGGTGATCGGGATGTCATACTCGAGATGCGCGTATCCGTAGCCCTTTTTATAGATAATTTGCCCGTTTTTTGCCACAGCTAGGGAAGCTCCTGGTGATCCAGGTTTATTCCATTCTTCGAAGAGTTTATCGACTTTGGCCGTGACCGTGCCCTTTTCTGCGGCTTCCCCGGTTTTTATCAAGCCCGGTGAATGAATTATAACCAGCCCCAGTGCGAGAAAGAGAACCATGAGTTTTTTCATCACACACTCCTTGTGATTGTTTTCTGTCAAGATTTTTATCATAGTATCTTTGGTCGGTCAACTTGGACAATGGATCACGATGGATGTTGATATTCCATGCAGACATTGGAGACCAGATCATCGCATCTTTTCTCTGCAGACCGCTGGGTTGAAGACGTGGTTTTGAGCTTGCCAGAGGGAAATCGAAGTGATATTCTGGGGAATGAATTCTCGGCGTTCAATCCCATTGAAAACTAGATGAGGAACACGAATGATGAATAAAGCCACCTGCCTCGCCGCTGGCATGATATGTGTTTTGGGCCTGCTGGCTATGGGTTATACGACGATCTTGGAGAACAGACCGTCAGAGCAGTTCAGGATTAATGCCAAAAGACTCGAACAGCATATCCGTGAGCTTTCGCAATTTGGGAAAAATGAAAAAGGCGGTCTCGATCGAGTCGCCTACAGTGAGTCCGATATCCGGGGCCGAAAATACCTCATGTCTCTCATGAAAAAAGCAGGGCTGGAAGTGCGTGTGGATGAGGCGGGAAACATCATCGGACTAAGAGATGGCCATGATCCCGAACTGCCTCCGATCATGTTCGGTTCGCACTCCGATACAGTGCCCAACGGCGGTATGTATGATGGGGCCTTGGGAGTACTCGGCGCCATCGAATGCGCGCAGGTCTTGGCGGAAAACAACATAACGACGCATCATCCCTTGGAGGTCGTTGTTTTCACGGATGAAGAAGGGGGTCTTGTGGGCAGCCGGGCCATGAACGGCACCTTGACACCCGATGCCCTTGATGTCGTCAGCCACAGTGGATTGACTGTCGAAGAGGGTATTCGTGCTCTTGGAGGAGAGCCGGACAACCTCGCCCATGTCATCAGAAAAAAGGGAGACATCAAGGCCTTCCTCGAGATACATATCGAACAGGGCCGCATTCTGGAGACCAAGGGAATCGATATCGGCGTTGTCGAGGGGATCGTGGGAATCAATTGGTGGGACGTCACCATTGAGGGTTTTGCCAACCATGCCGGGACTACGCCGATGGATATGCGGCAGGATGCCATGCTGGCGGCTGCCCATCTGATCATTGCCGTTAACCGGGTTGTGACCAGTGTCCCCGGTCGTCAAGTGGGTACAGTGGGACGCCTTGACGTCGAGCCGGGCGCACCCAATGTCATTCCAGGCCGTGTTATTATGAGCCTGGAACTGCGTGACCTATCTGCAGAAAAAATACAATCTCTTTTTGAGAAAATCCGAGATGAGGCTAAAGTGATATCCAAGAATACGGATACCAAGATTTCTTTCGCTGGCATAGATGCCATGGCCGTGCCCGCACCCACGGACCCAACCATTCGGAAGCATATCGCTGCCGCAGCTAAAGAAATGGGTTTATCCACACTCTTCATGCCCAGCGGAGCCGGTCATGACGCTCAGGACATGGCGAAGATCGCTCCGACTGGAATGATTTTTATCCCCAGCATAGGGGGAATCAGCCACTCCCCGAAAGAATTTTCCCGAAGCGAAGATATTATCAATGGTGTCAATGTCCTGCTTCTTACAATCCTTAAGATCGATCGCAAGTAGATCTATTTCTTGAGGTCTGTGTCTCTCCTGGCCTTAAATTCAGTGCCCTCTTTCCAATTGGGGAAGGTGTCTTCCATGCTCAACCTGTATCCTACCTTGAAAAGGAGGCGGAGATCATCGACAGCCCCGGACAGGTCCCAATTCGGGTCAAACTCATCTGTGACCTTGTGATATTTTTCGGCTGAGTATTTGTCTTTCTGTTTGCGCGTCCACTCTTTGCCGTGCACGACGTGATCATTGCCTGTTCCTGCGTAGAGAGCCGGAATTCCCTGCTTAGCAAAGCTGAAGTGATCCGATCGGTAAAAGGATCCCTTTTCCGGAGTCGGGTTAGGCTCGACACGCCGGCCCTGTTCTGCGGCGGCTTCCTCCAGATAGGCGTCCAGCTCTGATTTCCCGTAGCCCACAACGACGATGTCGTTCATTGGCCCGTAGATGTTGAGGGCATCCATGTTGATGCCGGCTACGGTTTTTGCTGTGGGAAATATGGGATGTGTGGCATAGTAGAGCGAACCGAGCAATCCCTGTTCTTCCGCTGTGACAGCGAGAAAGGCGATTGAGCGGCGGGGAGGAACACCGAGGCTTTGAAAAGCTCTGGCTAACTCGAGCAATCCGACTGTTCCCGTGGCGTTGTCCAGGGCTCCGTTGTAAATCTGATCTCCCTCGAGCGACCTGTCGATGCCGAAGTGATCCCAGTGGGCCATGTAAAAGATGTACTCATCGGTCCGATCCGAACCGGGCAAAACAGCAATGACATTCCGAGATGTCGATTCTCGGAGTGTGTTTTTCATTTTGAGGGAAGCCTTTAAGCCGAGGGGGATTGCTTTGAAACCGCGTTGAATGGATTGTGATTTCAGTTCTTCAAGACTCTGGCCTGCCTTGCCGAGGATATCTTGAGAGACATCGAGGGTCAGCCATCCTTCCACAGCACAGCGGGAAAGGTTTTTATCTTCGCTGGCCAGGTTGAATTTTGAGCCTGTGAAGCTGTTCCTGACAACGCCCCATCCGTATGCCGCCGGTTCTGTTTCGTGGATGATAAATGCTCCGGCCGCCCCCTGACGGGCTGCTTCTTCGTATTTGTACGTCCAACGCCCGTAGTAGGTCATAGCCCGACCCGTGAAAAAATCAGGATCTTTGGTGGCAAACCCGGGATCATTGACAAGCATGACCACTGTTTTTCCCTTCACGTCTATGCCCTCATAATCGTTCCACTCATATTCCGGTGCCACAATGCCGTAACCGACGAAAACCATTTCAGAATCCTCGAGCGATACTTCCTCCACCATGCGCAGGGTTAAAGCCGTGAAATCATCCTTGAACGCGTAAGTGCTCGTTTTGCCGGCTCCTTTAACAGCCAGGCCATCTTCGGGGATTGAAGTGATCTCCACCATCGGAACTTCCTGGAAAAAGCTTTCCCCGTTCCCCGGTTGGAGCCCCAGCTCTTCGAATTTGGTCTTCATGAAATTGACTGTCAGCTCTTCTCCCTTTGAGGCAGGTGCGCGTCCCTCGAATTTATCCGAGGAGAGTATCTCCGTGTTTGCGGACAGACTTTCGGCGCTGATGTTGGCCAGGGCTGCCTCCAGGTCGTGCTCCTTCTTGGCGCAACCGGACAATAACAAGGCTAGGATCAAGAATGCACTTAAAAGTAATTGAGATTTTGTCATGACTCATGCCTCCAAAAGTGGAATAGATGAAGCCTTTGACTTATCACCGCCGTTTACAAATGTCAAGACCCATTTGAGTCGAACATTTCCATTCAGCCATAATTGTGCTGCATCCCTCTGGTTGACATTTGAAATCCAAGGTTTTAAAGTGGATTCATTCTCATGAAAGGTGAACTTCCATGAACAAAGGCATAACCAGGCGGGATTTTATCCGCGGAACCACCTTTGCTGTGCTCAGCACGGCAGTAGGCCTATCAGCCCAAGATGCAAAGAACTCCAGAGTCGTGCTCATCAGGCATCCTGAAGCCGTGGATGAGAACTACACGTTCAATGCCGAAGTCATTCAACGGATGTTTGATGAGGCTGTAGCCAGGCTCTTCGATACCCCCGATGCTGTTTCGGCTTTCAAGGCAATAATCAAGCCGGGTGAAATTGTGGGGATCAAGAGCAATGTCTGGTCCTATCTGCCCACCCCACCCGAGGTTGAGCAGGCTATCGTCAATCGATTGTTGGATGTGGGGATTAAAAAGGAGGACATTGGGATCGATGATCACACCGTCAAAACCAATCCCATTTTCCAGAACTCCACTTCTCTGATCAATGTCAGGCCTCTGCGTACCATTACCTTGCCGGCATCAGCGGAGTCATGAAAAACTATATCATGTTTGCCCAATCCCAGCCGGCCTATCATCCCAACAGCTGCTCTGACTTGGGAGCTCTTTTCAAGCTGCCCATGACCAAAGGAAAAACCCGTTTGAATGTCCTCTGTGTCCTAACCCCCCAGTATCACGGACGTGGCCCGCATCACTTCAGCCGTCGCTACGTCTGGAATTACAAAGGCCTATTGCTCAGCCAGGATCCTGTAGCTGTAGATGCCATAGGACTGCAGCTGATCATGGCCATGAGGACGCAAAAGCTGGGAAAAGAGCGAGCCATTCCCCCTGTCCCCAAGCATGTCGAAATGGCCGATGTCAAACACGGAATTGGCACGAGCGACATCCGAAAAATCGAGCTGGTGAAGCTGGGATGGCAAGAGGATATTTTGATTTAACCCCGGGCTGACAAGGAGGATATCCGATGAAACTCCAAAAGTACTCGAGTGTTGGTCTTTGCATTGTGATGATTATTGTCCTTTTGAGCTGTGGCGGTCCCTCAGGTTCAGAGCTGCGATACGTCGATTCTCTTCTCTGGACCAAGGCCTATGATATCTGTCTGGCCGGGGATTATGCCTATTGTGCCTTTCTCAATGGGCTCGTTGTCCTCGATATTTCCGATAAGACGAGGCCCGTGTTTGTTTCCAAGCTGTATCTGGGGGGAGGATTTGCCCTCGATGTTCATGACAAGTGTGTGTGTGTGGCTGCAGGAAAAGAGGGCCTGAAGATCGTGGATATTTCAGCGCCAGAATCACCCCGGCTTGAGGGCAGCCTTGACACTCCGGGTGAAGCCAAAGATGTTGTCACAGATGGGGAATATGCCTACCTGGCCGATGGCCCTTCCGGTTTCCATCTCATCGATATTCACGAGCCATCGTCACCTTCTCTCCTTTCGTCTTTGGACACTCCCGGAGTCGCAGCTGGAGTTGCCGTCAAAGACAGCTACATTTTTTTGGCTGATGGGGAGTCTGGACTTCAGGTTATTGATATCGGCACTCCCAGTTCTCCGCGTTTGGCTCATTCCGTCGACACCTCCGGGACTTCGGAGAGCATAGTTTTGGCGGAAGATTTTGCCTATCTTGCCGATGGCTATACGGGATTGCAGGTTTTCGATATCAGCGATCCCTCGATGCCCAGGCTGGCCACCACCTTCACCACCTCAGGGTATGCCCGGGGAGTTGCCGCAGAAGGCGACCGGGTGTGTGTGGGCAATCTTTATGATGGCGCCTTTCAAATGGTGGATGTCAGCGATCCTTGGCAGCCCTCCCTTTTAGCGACGTTCAGGCACACCATCTATAACGAAGCCTACGGGGTAGCTCTCCAAGGCGAGCACGCCTACATCGTGGATTATTTCGCTGGAATACATATCCTGTCGGTTGAAGATCCCAAAAATCCAAGCATTCAGGGTGTCTATTACACGCCGGCGTCGATCATCAATGCGTGTGTGGATGGGTCTAATGTGTATGCGGTCGGTAACATGTCCGGGTTGAAGATGCTGGACATGACCAATCCGGAATCGCCCAAAGTGATCGGTTCTTATGCCAAACTCATCGATGCAAGCAGGAAAAACTATGCCAAATTTATGGGAACGATCATCCGTCTCAGGAATATTCAATCACTGGCGGTTAAGGACAATTATGTGTTTCAATCCGGCCGCGGAGGATTGGGTGTGTACGATGTCTCTAATCCTTCAAAGATAAAAAGTGTGCGCTTTCTTAGAGTTCCCGGTGTCTCCCGGAGTTTATTCCTCGAAGGGGATCTTCTGTACATGACCGCCGATCATGCCGGTTTTCACGTTTTAGATGTCGCGGATCCTAGAAAACCCTCCCTCATTGGAACGCTCGAAATGTCAGGATTCGCATACGGATTAGCTGTGGACGGCCAGTATGCCTATGTCGCCAACAGCGATACCGGGCTGCATATTGTCGACGTCAGCGATTCCTCTGCGCCGAAACTCGTCCAGACCTTCGTGACGCCCGGCCTCCCTTACGGAGTGAGCATCGACGGCCAGTATGCCTATGTGGCTGATGGCGAGGCGGGCCTGCAAATACTGGATATCACGGATCCCGCTTTGCCAGAAAGCGTTGGATCTTTTCCCGTGGATGGGTTCGCCAATGCCGTGACCGTGAGCGGCGACTTCGTCTATCTCTCCGATGAGACGTCCGGACTCCTTAAAATTGACATCAAAAATCCTCAAAAGCCAGCGCTTGTTGCTTCCTTCAACACCCCGGGTGAATCCGCTGGCGTTGTTGTCTACGGGGAATATGTCATTGTCCCCGATTCATTTTCGCTTATTATTTTGAGATAAAATTTACTCTCCCCAGGCTACAACTGACTCTGATTGAGGACAATGTCTGTTCTTTTTTTTCCCTGAAAACAGATTTGGCATAATATTTGCCCCTGTGTTGGACGATATGTGATTCGAAAGGAGGAAGTCATGAAGAAAATAGCAGCCTTGACCCTATGTTTGTTAACGATAGGATTTCTTAGCGCTCAGGATGCGGGGAAAGGGATCAAAGAATCGATGGGAGTGAAAAAATCGCTCAGGCTGGATGAGTTCGCCTCCGATCAGCTTTTAGCCACAATCCAGGCGCCTCAAAAGGATACGCCCCGAGTACTGCTGTTGACGTCCTATATTACCGATGATTACGGAGAAATCATGCATTGTTTGAAGCTGAACTCGACCGAGACCATATCCTTCTGGATTGAATTTACGGCTCTCGCGCCGACGGATGTGAAATTTCACTTCATCTGGACCGGTCCAGAGTTCTACTGGCACGAAACCGATTGGTATTCAGTCAAGTACAACGATTATTATTACCTTTCGGTGGACACCAATACGGATTGGCTCAAAGGGACCTATAAACTCATAATAATTGCCGAACAGGGAGTAAAAGGATCTGGAACACAGGCTATGTCGGAGTGCCATCTGAAACTCTATTGAAGTCAATCTATCACACCGTGTTGAGCTGTTGACCGGCATTTTTGACTGTGCTAAGGTATAAATAAGTCTGTGTCATTCTAAAGAAAGGTGGGTACACAAAAAAGACAGCCCATGAAGGAATTCGAATCATAAGCCCTGTGTATCTCGCCCCTTGGAATAGAACACAGACATCGGTAAGGAGGACAGCTATGCCTGGCTCTCTAGACCACAAGAAACTTTACAGACTGCCCTGGAACTACTCTGACAATGGAATATCCTGGCTTGAACCCACCACAGCCTGTAACATGCACTGTGAGGGGTGCTATAGAGACACTTCCAATGGTGTCCACAAATCTCTCGATGAAGTGCGTTCAGACCTGGAGGTGTTCCAGAGGTTGAGGAAGAGTGATTGCATGAGTATCTGCGGAGGAGATCCTCTTGTGCATCCGGAAATCGTCGAGATTGTGAGAATGAGCAAGGCGATGGGCTGGAAACCCGTCATCAACACCAACGGCTTGGCCCTGACGAAAAAGCGCCTTGAAGCTCTCAAAAAGGCAGGTGCTTTTGGCTTCACATTTCATATCGACACCTCCCAGACACGTCCCAAAGTCAACCCGAGCAAAGAAGCGGATCTGAACGATTTGCGGCTTCATTACGCCAGAATGCTCGATGAGATGGGGGGACTGGCCTGTTCGTTCAATTCGACGGTCTCAGATAGAACCGTAGGTGACACGCCTGACATAGTCCGTTGGGCTCTTAAATATCCGAAAATCGTCAATACCGTTGTTTTTATCCTTTACCGGTCGCCCAACATTGCAACCGAAGAATTCAATGTCTATGTTCAGGGAAAAAAAATTGAGTTTGGGGATACTTATAAAGAAACGGAATGGGGAGGCCATAGAACTCTTCTATCCCCGGAAGTTGCCGGAAAGATCAAGGAGGCCGATCCTTTGTATGAACCCTCGGCTTACCTCAATGGTACTGCTGATCCGAGCTCTCTCAAATGGCTTTTGGCGACCAGGGTCATCTTTCATGGCAAAGTGATGGGCTATGTCTCCCCCAAATTTCAAGAATTGGTGCAGGGGGTAACTCATTTCTTCAAAGGCCGATATCTTTCCTACACCAAGCCAAAATTCACCCGAAAGGCAAGAGTCGCTTCATTTTTAGCCGGATTCCTGGATAAAAAGATGAGGCGGATTTTCTTCCGTATTCTCGGAGAAATTCTCAAAAACCCGATAAACCTTTTCAAGCGGGCCTATTTTCAGTCTCTGATGATCATCCAACCTATCACCGTCATGGCGGACGGGCGAGAGGACATGTGCGATGCCTGCCCGGATATCACCGTCCACAACGGTCGTTTGGTTTGGAGTTGTCGTCTCGAAGAAATGAATAGATATGACTGCTTTTACACGATTGTGCCCAAATCAAAGGATTTGGCCCATTAGGGAATCAACACCAGTTTGCCCTTTGTCGTTCCGGATTGAAGGTCTTTGTGAGCCTGGATCACGTTGTCGAACGGGTATTCTGTGATCTCGGGAAGGCGTACGGTTCCTTCGGCGAGCATTCCCATGAGCGATGTCATGGCTATCTTGAGAAGGTCTTTCCTATCGAAGAGAAAAGACAGGTTGAAGGTCACCAGGCTGCTGTTCTTCATGTGCATGCGCAGCGGGCTGAAACGGGGAGTCCGCAGATAGTCGAAGACCAGCTTGAAGTAGTTCGGGATGCCGTGCTTTTTGGGTAACATGGAGTGAAAACCGTAAGAAATGAGCTTCCCGGTCGGCTTGAGATGTTTGAAGCCCTTTCGCAGAGTTGAGACTCCATTTCCATCCAGAATGATATCACACCCATCCGGGGCATGAGCCTCAACCTCTTTCCAGAGGTCTTGAGTGCTCCGGTCTACCACAAAATCAGCTCCCATGGCTTTGGCCGCCTCCACTTTATGAGTGCTTCCCACCACACCTATAGTCTGCCAACCGGCTGCTTGGCAGAGTTGGAGCAGAGCACTGCCGACACCACCGGCCGCCGAGTGGACAAGAATGATCGAGTCAGGAAAAATTTTAACAGTCAGATGCAGGGCATAGTAGGCTGTGAGAAATATCGTGGGGAATCCTGCTGCCTGTGTAAAGGATACGGTTTCAGGAATTGTGAACACTTGATCCCGCGGAACAACGACGTGAGTGGCATAGCCGTTGAATCGGGTGACACCCAAGACTTTAGTCCCTTTGTTGAGATCATTCACGGCTTTCCCGTGGTCCGCGACAATCCCGGAAAAGTCGAAGCCAGGAGTGATGGGCCATCCCATGTATTTTTTCGCCGAGGCATACAGACCCATCCGCACCACGCAATCCGCATAATTGACGCCAGCGGCTCTTGTCTTGACCAGAACCTCATTATCTGCGGGTTTCGGATCCGGAAAGGATTCTATCCTGAGCTGGCGAAAACTACCCGGCCGGTGAATGACAACTTTTTTCATGGCTGATCGTTTTCTCTACCATAGCACAAGATTTGTGACATGAGAAACTTTTTTCTGGCGAATCATGCTAAAATGATGATATCACAACAGAGCCTAGACAAGAGAACCGTTATTTGATTTGTTTTTGAGATGGATATGGATGAGATATGAATGTCAACCGTGATGGAAATGAAACAAGGTTAAAAACGGCGCATAGTATATTCTTTGTGTGTTACGGCAATGTGTGCCGCAGTCCTATGGCTGAAGGCCTGGCAAAACAAGCTTTGGATGATAGTATCCGAATCGAAAGCGCCGGTTTATCGCCGGTTCTAGATAGGGCTGCTGAAGAGGCGATTTTGGTTATGAAAGAGCTCTTCGGTGTCGATATCTCCGAACATATGCCGAGAAATATCACCGAGACTTCCTTTAGGGATTTCGATCTCATTGTTGTTCTGGATGCCTATGTCCACAAAACGTTGAAACGGCTGGCTTCGGAATTGACCGACAAGCTTGTTCTTTGGGACATCGAGGACCCCTATGGGAGTGACTTGGCCGTCTACCGCCAGGTTGCCGAAAAGATTTGGGACAAAATCCAGAATCACCTTCGTTAGATTTTCTTTCTCATTTTTTCGTAATACTTTTGGTGGTATTCTTCAGCTTTGTAAAACTCGGAAAAAGGCACGACTTGGGTCACAATAGGTTTTTTGAATCGGCCGGAGTTGTTCAAATTGTCAATAACTTTGAGTGCTGTGGCTTTCTGCTCTTCTGTGTGGTAAAAGATGGCCGTTCGGTATTGACTGCCTACATCCGGGCCTTGCCTGTTGAGCTGCGTGGGGTCATGGATGCTGAAGAAGAATTTCACCAGATCCTCGTAGCTTGTCTGTGAGGGGTCAAAGACGACATGTACGGCTTCGGCATGACCGGTCGTATCCGAACAGACCTGTCTATAAGTTGGGTTTTTGGCTTTTCCTCCCGAGTAACCCACAGAGGTGGAGAGGACGCCTCGGAATTTACTGAATTTGTACTCAACACCCCAAAAACAGCCCGCCGCAAAGGTAGCGGTTTCTGAAGATGGTGTTGTCTCTTCCCGCCGGTCTCGTTCTGATCTGGCCGCATTTTCTGTTCCTTCGGCCTCGAATTGAAGCGCCACCGAATTGATACAGAAATGTTTGTGCGTCGGAGGAGGACCATCGTCAAAGACATGACCAAGATGCGAATCGCATACGACACAGCGCACTTCTGTTCTTTTCATGAGAAGGGAGTAATCTGCCTTGTACTTGATGAATCTGTCATCAATCGGAGCTGTGAAGCTGGGCCAGCCGGTTCCATGGTCATATTTCGTCTCTGAGTTGAAAAGGGGAGTGTTGCACGCAGCACAGAGATATCTCCCCGGTTCATAGAAGTTGTCATATTTACCCGTGAATGCTCGCTCCGTGCCGTTTTTCCGCATGACATGGTACTGTTCCGGCGTTAATAATTCTTTCCATTCCGCATCGGTTTTTTTTACTGTTTTGATCATGTTGCCCTTTCCATCCATAAAAATCGTTTCCTGCGGTTTTTCTTCAGCTACAGATGTGTAGAGAGACCATCCCAGAACAAAAATAATGATCACGATTATTCCGCCTATTTTTTGATTCATGATGGCTCCTGTAATTTATTGATCCTATAATTTTAGTATAGTTTATTCTGGGATGTGGGTCAACCCGGATTCCCAGCAATCAATAAAATGCAGGAGTTGCTATTTGAAATGTTTGAATACATTTCCATGTTAAACTTGGGATGATATTTGCGTCTTTCTGCGATTAGAGAACCCACTTGTTGCGGTGAGCCTGTCAACGGAATCCTGGTTTTTATCTCGGATTGACTCTTACTTATCGGCGAGCGCAAAAGCTGTCAGATAGGTCAATCGGATGATTTTTTCCAACAGTTCAGGACTTATCTTATCTATTGTATCGCTGGGTTGGTGGTAATCCTCGGTAAAACCGGCACTGAAAAAAGCCCAGGGTAAATCGCTCATGGCAAAAGGCGCGTGGTCGCTTCCGCCCATGGCTTCTTTCGATTCACGCAGATACACCTGAAGACCGACATGGCTGTTGTTTTCTCTAACGATCTCCGCTAATCCCGGAGTATCCGCATCGTAGGAGCAGTTGATGAAGTTATCGGGATCAATTTTGTTCAGAGTCTCCTTGTCGAGTTTAATCCCGAACATCCGGGCCATTATTTTCAGGTAGTCTTCTTTCCAGGTGCGGCTGATCATATCGAGATTCAGGTTGGCCACAGTTTTATCCAAAGGAAAATAAGGATTGGCCACATAGTACCGCGAGCCGAGCAGCCCTTTTTCCTCCCCTGTCCAGAGTGCGAACAGGATAGATCGCTTGGGTTTAACAGGATTTTTGGCAAAGGCCTCGGCGATCTCCATAACTCCCACGGATCCCGATCCGTCATCGTCAGCGCCGTTAAAGATATAGCCTCCTCTCTTGCCAAGGTGGTCAAGATGCGCGCCAATGACGATAGCTTCCTTTTTCAGCTCCGGATCCGAGCCTTCTATGTAACCGATAACGTTTTTAGAATTGACCAACTTTGTCTTGGCCTTGTTTTCAACCGTCATAGTCATCCCTTGAAGGGGTAGGGAATGGGACTGGAGGGTCCTCTCAATTTTTCCTTTCAGCGTTTCGATATCCAGGGATACGAGTCCGAGAATTTCATCAGCCATTTCTCTAGATATCCGTATGGTTGGGATTGTTTCCCAGGGCATAGGCAAACCTTTGCCTTCAATGAGGGAAATCCTCCGGAATTTCCCGGGAAAGATGGGACGCTCGTCAAATATTCTCTGTGAATCAAGAATCCGGCGAGCCACATCGGGATTGTCATCCGGGGAGTTCTCGACCAGAAGGACAGCCACAGCGCCTAGCTCTTTGGCCAGCTTTGTTTTGGGATTGCCCATCCGTCGCATCATACGCGGCGGATAGTACTTCCTCATGAGTTCGGGCTTCTTGAAGGGAGATTTGGGATCGTCTTTTCCGGGTGTTTCGGAGAGCATCATGACGATCTTTCCCTTGACGTTCATATTTTTGTACTCATCAAACTTGAGTGACTTCTCCTGGATGCCATAACCGACAAACACTACCGGTGCGGTCAGGGTTTGAGATGTGGATGCAAAATACGTGAAGTCGATATCCGGATAAAAGGTCTTTGTTTTTTTGACCTCTCCCTTTTGCCACTCGACTGTAGTAATACCCTCATTGCCGAAGTGTTCTCTCAGGGCAATGAGTTGGTAGTAGCTTTTTTTGCTTTTTGGCCTTCCTCCTTTGATCATGTCGAGCATGCTACGGCGCGGCGGCCTGATTATATCTCCTGCTGGCTTTACATCCCAGAGTTCGAACATGGATGCGGCATAGAGCGCAGCAATGTCATAGCCTTGACTGGCCGTATCCCGCCCTTCGAGAAGGTCTGAGGATAGGAATTGCAGGTAGTTCACGGCATCTTTGGAAGTGATGGACTCAAAGCCTGTCCTCACTTTTTCCGGAACTGGGGTAACCTCCTCGACAAAGGAAAAGTTGGCCATTGGGTCGGCTTTTTTCTCTTCCTTTTCCTGCAGGCCGACCGTTGGTGACAAGGAAAACCAAAGAAACATAGCTAAAAGCGACAACACCTTTCTCATCGGATACCTCCCTGGATTGTTATTTGGAATTGTGAAATCATTGTTTCCCTGTGAAGTATCGACTATAGCACACTCACCTGAGTGACTCAATATCAAACACAATGGCAGGCTTTCCCGAAGCCGTGCTGATGGGCATGGTTTGATTCAGCAGTCTTTAGGCGAGTCTCACTCCGCTTCAATGTCTATCACCATTTGGATGAACCCGTCGAGCTGTTGGCAAACTTGGCTCCTGCATTAAAAAGAGAGGGAGTATTGGCCATTGTCGAGGCTGCGCCGAGTAATTTCAAGGTAGTGGGGCATACGACGCCCAAAGAAAAGTTGATCGAACAAGCAGAGCAAGCGGGTCACAGACTCGAAAAAATCGAGACGTTTCTGGAGTGGGACGATATTTATTTCTTCAAAAAGAATATCAAGTCTTTAACTGCGGCCACAGCTTCTGCAGGTTCGTAGGCCTTAATGCCTTTCATCGGGACGTTGAATCCGATCTGTTCCAGTTTTTCCTGGAGTATGCGGATGAGCTCGCCCGGTTCTTGTTTTTCTTCATCCTCAGCCCAGCTCAATTCGACACCACAAGTCGGAGAACCGTTCATTCCCACGAGGCCCTTTATCGTAAAGCCATTCTTGTGATATTCCTTTATTTCACTTCATTCACAGGCCAGCGCCATGTCCAAGCTGTTATGTTCAAGCCCCCTCGACAGTGCGCGATGGCCTTCTTGATCTCATATTGGCTGAGATCCCGGTCTCGGTTGTAGGGACCGCCGTGATTGTGTTTTTCAAGAACAGGAAGGGCCTTTTTCCGGCCAAGCTGGCCCAGCGCCCAGATAGCGCGATTTCTTCGACGCAGACTTTTCTCTTCGGAATCCACAAAGGCGATCAAGGCATCGACCGTATCGCCAGGGTATTTTTGGCATGCTACTTCGGCGATGGATTTGACTTCTTTACCAATGTCCCCACAGATGAAGGAAAACCCAGCTAGGATGACAATAAAATACAAGAGATCCTATTTCAAGCTATTTCCCATCTTGTCAGGAGTTTTTTATATCTTAATGCGCCCTGGTGAAAATCAAACAGATAAAATGTTCACAAAGTCACTTTTCATAGAGAATTTTTCCACCCACAATGGTGTAAAGAACTTCAGTGCTCAGAATGTCGTCTTCGGGGACGGTCATGATGTCTTTAGAGAGGATGACTATGTCGGCGAGCTTACCTAGTGAGAGGGATCCGAGGATGTCCTCCTGAAAAGCAGCATAGGCACCGTTGATGGTGTAGGAACGCAGCGCTTCTTCCCGTGACATTCTCTGGTTGGGATAGAAGGTTCTACCGTCTTTCAGTTTTCTGCTGACCGTTGCATAAAAACAGGGAATCGGGTCCACATCTTCAACTGGCGCATCCGTCCCGTTACAGATAACGGCTCCTGTATCCATGAGTTTTTGCCACACATAGGCGCCTTCTTCGGCGCGCTTCTCTCCCAAACGTTTCCATACCCAGGGGCCATCCGAGGTGCAATGGATTCCCTGCATGGAAGCGATGACACCCAGTTGGCCAAAACGGGGGATATCGCTAGGGTGAAGATGCTGAGAGTGTTCATCCCGCCACCGCAAATCGGTCTTATACGGATGAGCTTTGAAGGCCTCTTCGAAAATATTCAGGACTTCTCTGTTTCCTCTGTCTCCTATGGCATGGACACAGAGCTGGAAGTCATTCTCTATCGCTATTTTTGCGGTTTCACGGATCACATCCACCGGTGTTGTGTTCAATCCCGTACTGGTGGGGAGGCTTTCATAGGGCTCCAGCAGCCAGGCTCCGTGCGGCCCTAAGGCTCCGTCGATCAAACGCTTAATAGCTCGTACTGTCAGATGGTTGTTACCCCGTCCGAGGATCTTGTAGTCAGCGAGCTTCTTCTGCAATTCGGCATTCTCTACCCTGATCATCACGTTGAGTCTCACGCCCAGTTTTCCCTGGTCGACAAACTCTTTGAAAAGATCGATGGTTTCAAAGGATGAACCGGCATCGTAGACGCTGGTCAGGCCTTTGGAGAGGCATTCTTTGTCGGCCAGCTCAACGATAAAGCGCTGTTCGGCCTCCTTTTGATCTGGGGTAAGTTTTTCATGGTCCGTATAATAGGCTTCGCGGAGAGGCCACTGGGCAGTCTCCCTGAAAGCACCGATGGGATTACCCTTGGCATCCTTGACCATCTCGCCTCCCGGTGGATTGGATGTCGTTCTTGTGATCCCGGCCAATTCCATAGCTTTGGCGTTGGCAAGGCAGGAATGACCACTGGCATGGGTAAGCATCACCGGATTTTCCGGTGAAACCTTGCTCAGTTCGTCGTGATAGGGCAGTCCATCCACGTTTGGCTCCGGCACCTCATCCCATTTTTCTTGATGCCATCCTCGGCCTAAAATCCATTCGCCGGGTTTAGCTTTTTGAGCGGCTTCTGCCACCATAGCCACAATTTCATCCCAGTTTTTCACATCCATCAAATCAAGGGCCATTTGTGCCTGTCCGATGCTGGTGAAGTGCAGATGGCTGTCGATAAGTCCGGGAACAGCCAATTTCCCTTCCAGTTCGATCACTTTGGTCGCATCACCGATGTAGGCTTCGATCTCTTTATTGGATCCGACGGCCACGATTGTGTCGCCGCGCGCTGCGAGGGCCTCAACTTCCGGATTGGCCTCATCCACAGTGAGGATCTTTCCTCCTCTCAAGATCAAGTCTGCCGGCTCCTTTTTCGCGCAGCTCACGGTCATAATGCCGGTCGCAAAACAGACGATGAAGACCAGGATACAGTTCAGCCATTTTTTAGACATATGGGTTGCCTCCATTTAAATAGGAATACTCTCACTGTCTGGATACACATGAGACGCCGATTAGAATACCATATTTTATCCCTGTCGTCAGCATTAGAAGCATTCAGAGACATTTATACCCGTCGTGTTGAATACTTAGAGAAATATTCCAGGCGGCTATCTTTACCCATTGGAGGTGCCTTAAAAGGTGCGACGGAAACAGGTAAAGACCTCTGTCACACAGACAGTCATACAAATTGAACTCCGGTTGTCCTTGTGTTATAAAGGGCCTTATCAATTTGATCGAACAGCGAATGACTGCATATGACTTGAGAAGGAATTTATGGCTGCTCGTCGCCGATTTGGCTGCAAAGGGGACCTGCCTCATTCGCCTAGGAGGAGTGATGAGAAAATGTTATTTTATTGGTATTCTCTGCATCATTTTCAGTCTTTGTTTGTTTGGTTGTTCATCTGAGGCCCCGGCTGACAGTCAGGTTCACATCCAGGCTGTTGAAAACAATCTGAAGCCGGCGTTATACATCAGGGGCGAGTCCGTTCCTGCTATGAACATTCTGGATAGGATGGTGCACTACAAAGTGCCGGGAGTGAGTGTGGCTGTCATCAACGGCGGAGAAGTCGAGTGGGCCAAAGGCTATGGGATCAAGGAAGCCGGCAGTGACGATCCCGTTAAGCCTGAGACTCTCTTTCAAGCTGCCTCCATCAGCAAACCTGTTGCCGCTTTGGGTGCGCTCCATCTTGTGGAAAAGGGTGCTCTCGATCTCGATACGCCGGTCAATGATAGGCTTCGGTCCTGGAAGGTTCCTGAAAACGAATTCACCGAAAAAGAAAAAGTCACCCTGCGCCGCCTCTTGACCCACAGCGCGGGATTAACTGTCCATGGTTTTCCAGGCTATAACACGTCTAAAGAGATCCCCACTACCGTCCAAATTTTGGAAGGTGACAAGCCGGCGAATACGGATCCCATTCGGGTCGATATCCTCCCGGGATCCGAATGGCGTTACTCTGGCGGAGGATACACCGTAGCTCAACTCCTGGTTGAAGATGTATCCGGCAAGCCTTTCCGGGACTACATGAAAGAATCAGTCCTCAATCCGGCCGGGATGGTCAACAGCACCTATCAACAACCTCTTCCTCCAGAGATGGCGGTTCAAGCAGCCTCGGCGCATCGGAGCAGCGGAAAAGTGATAAAGGGCAAATGGCATGTCTATCCTGAGATGGCTGCAGCCGGACTATGGACAACTCCTTCGGACCTGTGCCGCTACGCTATTGAGATCCAGAAATCTCTGACCGGGCAATCCAATAAAGTGATTTCACAGGACATGGCCGAGCAAATGCTGACCCCGGGGGTTGGGGGCCATGGATTGGGCCCGGCTCTTTCTGGATCTGGTGATGCGAGGACTTTCAGCCATGGCGGATCGAATATGGGATTCAAGTGTCAGATGATTGCTTTTGTAGAAAAGGGTCAGGGTGCAGCGGTGATGACCAACGCAGACAAAGGGAGTGAGCTGGCAGATGAGATCCTTCGCAGTATCGCTTCTGTGTATGAGTGGCCTGTGTATGAATCCAAAGAAGTGGCTGTGATCGAAATTGATCTCGCAAAATTGGAGCCATATGTCGGAGATTATCGTTTAGCAAGTCAGTCCAAAATGCCGATCCTTGTGTCTATAGATAAGGGCCGCCTTGTTGTCAAATCTATGGCCACAGGAAAAATGTCGTTGTTGCCCATGTCAGAAACGGAGTTTGTCTATCTCGACGGAGGGTTGTTCATCACTTTTGTCAGAGGGGACGATGGCAACTTTGATCAGATGAAAGTCAAACCAGCTGGCTCGACTATGGAGATGGTGCTCAACAGAAAAAAGGAAGAGTAGCTTATGGCTTTTTCCCCATGATTGTGGGCTCACAAAGTCTGATAAATTTGATTTATTGACAACCTTTTCGCTCTCCTCAACGTCCGTTTAAATAGAGAGCGCTATGATCAAAAATTATATAAAGGTTGTTCTGCGCAATATCAAAAAGCATAAGGGCTACTCCTTCATCAACATCACCGGACTGGCTATCGGGATGGCCTGCTGCCTTCTCATCAGCATCTGGGTGCTGGACGAGTTGAACTATGACAGGTTCCATGAAAACGCGGATCGTATTTACAGGGTTGAGGAAAACCAGTACTATTCTCAGGGAGAATACCATGTCACTGTGAGTCCCTATCCCATTGCCCCGGCTCTCAAAGAAGAAATCCCTGGCATTAAAGAGGCAACGCGTTATGTCTGGGCCGGAGGGGGGCTGTACCGGCACGGCGAGAATGCTTTTTTTGAGTACAACGTCAGAGCTGTTGATCCTTCGTTTTTTAAAATATTCACATTTCCTTTAGTCAAGGGCGATGAAGATAAGGCCCTTGATTCGCCCTATTCGCTTATCATGTCCGAAGAGTTAGCGGAAAAGTATTTCGGCCAGGCAGATCCTTTGGGTCAGGTACTAACTGTCAATAACAAACACGAGTTCACGGTGACCGGAATGATGAAAAACATTCCCCATAATTCTTATCTCCAGTTCGATATGGCCATTCCCTATGCCTTTTTGGAGAAGATTGGCGCAACGAGTGATAGCTGGGGAAGCAATTCGATATTCACCTTCGTTCAGCTAGAAGAAAATGTGACTGAAGCCCAGGTCAATGAAAAAATAAAGGGATTTATCAAGACGAGAGTTGAAGAAAGCAGAACTAACCTTGTGCTGTTTCCTTTCGCCAGGATACACCTCCACGGATATTTCGGCTACGAACGAAATCCCGGTGCGATTCAGTATGTCTATATTTTTTCGGTGATTGCTCTGTTTGTACTCTTGATTGCCTGCATCAACTTCATGAACCTTTCCACAGCCCGCTCGGCGACCCGTGCCAAAGAAGTGGGATTGAGGAAAGTGGTGGGAGCCCTGAAAGCTCACTTGATCCGTCAGTTCTACGGTGAATCCATCACATATTCTATCATTGCTCTGGCTTTGGCAGGAATAATAGTCACCCTTGGGCTCCCTGTATTTAGCAAGTTCACGGCCAAAGATCTGTCATGGACGGTTTCTGGATTGGGAACAATTGTGATTGGTTTGGCAGCCATCACCGTGTTTACGGGTCTCGTCGCTGGCAGTTATCCGGCCCTCTTCCTGTCGGCCTTTCAACCTGTAAGAGTTCTTCGTGGCTCGCTAAAATCAGGGGCAGCAGGCTCCCGTTTCCGCAAAATTCTCGTTGTCGTCCAGTTTTCCCTCTCTGTCCTTCTCATCATAGGAACGATTGTCGTCTATCGGCAACTGAATTACATGCAAGAAAAAAGATTGGGTTGGGATCGGGAACACCTGGTTTACGTGCCTCTGGGAAGAGATGTGAAAAAATCCTACAACGTTTTAAAAAATGAGCTCGTCAAGAATTCACATGTTTTAGGTGTTACAGCCACTGCTGAGCTCCCATCGAGTATTGGAAGTAACTCCAGCGGTGTGGATTGGGACGGAAAGGATCCTGAGCTGACAGTCCTGGTCGGCCAGAACAGCGTTGATTTTGACTTCGTGGACACCTTGCGGATTGAGATGGTTGACGGCCGGAGTTTTTCCCATGAATACGCGGATGATAACGGCAAAACCTTCATCGTCAATGAAGAAGTGGCCAGAATAATGGGTAAGGATTCAGTCGTCGGTGAGCGTTTTCATTTCTATGGTGTGGATGGCACTATCGTCGGCGTTATGAAGAATTTTCACTTCAAACCGGTCAGGGATAAAATCGAGCCGCTGGCACTCATTGTCTATCAACAGGGAACGAATTATATGCTTATCCGGATTTCTCCCGGGAAAATTTCCGATTCGCTCAAGGCCATCGAGAACATCTGGAAAAAGGTGATTCCCGGCTATCCCTTTGAATCTTACTTCATGGATGAGAATTTTGAGCGGATGTACAGAGCAGAGGCGAAAATTGGAGCATTGATGCAGTATTTTGCCATCCTGGCCGTGTTTATTGCCTGTCTTGGGCTGTTCGGATTGGCCTCGTTTACGGCTGAACAGCGGACCAAAGAAATCGGCATCCGCAAAGTTCTCGGAGCCAGTGTCGGCAATATCACCACTCTGCTCTGCCGAGAATTTCTTTTGCTGGTGATTCTGGCCAACGCACTTGCTTGGCCTGCTGCCTACTTTGCAATGAAGGGATGGCTTCAGAGCTATGCCTACCGCACCAATTTAGAAATTCTCTTCTTCTTGGCTGCTCTTGGCGTCGCTTTGAGTGTCGCTGTTCTATCCGTAGGTTTCCAGGCTGTCCGAGCCGCCACTTCCAATCCGGCTGATTCTATCCGGTACGAATAGAAATGTCTGAAATCTTTTTTTTTGAATTCGGCCATTTACGGCATAAAACCTGTGGCTCAAGGACTGGTTTCAAGTTTTTGAAATAAATAGTGAGATTTGCACCAAAACACCAAAAAGACGTCCTCATATAGTGTTTTCGGGGTGGACTTGGCGGGTGCCCCTCACCGACCCACCGGGATGTGTCTGCTGAAGGACATGATCGCTGCCACTTTCATCAGCTATTCCGATGAGGAAATCCTCGAGTGTGCCGGAAGAGAAAAGCCGGAGCTGATTGCCATGGATGCTCCTCTAAACCTTCCGCCGGGCAGGAAATCCATCGAAGACAGAAACGGCTCTCATTTTCGTGTCTGTGATATCGAGTTGCGCAAGCGAAAAATTCCCTTTTTTCCGATAACGCTGGGACCGATGCGGATGCTAACAGTGCGGGGGATAGCCTTAAAACAAAAATTGGAAAAGAAAGGATTCCGCGTGGTCGAGATGTATCCCGGAGGGGCACAGGACACCTGGGGAATTCCCCGTGCCCACCGCGATAAAGAAGGGCTACAGCGTGGCCTTCAGAGATTGGGCATAAAAGGACTCGGGCAAGACATCAGTGATCATGAACTGGATGCCGCTACAGGAGCCTTAGAGGGTTTTCAGTTCCTCGAAGGTAAGGCTGAAGTATTGGGTAACTTTGCAGAAGGAGCTATCCTTATGCCAATGGCTGAACCCAAGAGAATCTGATCACTTGACACCATAAACCGGGTCTTGCATTATCTTGCCTTGAGATATTCCTGCTTCATCTAATTATTCTTTGTATTGATGTGCGATTTTTACTATGATAGTAGTCTTGTTAAATTGAGTAAGATCGCTTTGAGTGTCTTTGTTTTTAGATCAATTCCAATGGGAGGTACCAGCAATGAGATTTAAGGGATTTTGTCTATTCATCATTTTGGTCCTGGCATTCCTTGTGCAGCCGGGAGTTTCTGAAGAGGCTCGGTTGTTGCGGGACCCGACTGTGAGCCAGGACCATGTGGCTTTCGTCTATGCCAATGACATCTGGCTTGTAATGAGGAATGGGGGAGTGGCCCATCAGATCACCACTCATATCGGGACCGAATCCAATCCAAGGTTTTCCCCGGACGGGAAGCACATTGCCTTTACGGGCCAGTACGACGGGAACACGGATGTCTATATTGTACCGACGACAGGAGGAGAGCCCCGGCGCTTGACGTATCATCCCTATGCAGATGAAGTCCGGGGTTGGACGCCTGATGGACAGAGTGTGGTATTTGCCTCGGGCAGAGTGAATGTTCCTATACCTGTTAACAGACTTTGGGCGATTTCCATCGATGGTGGTATGCCCGAAGCATTGCCGTTGCCTATGGCAAACAAGGGCGTTTATTCACCCGATGGAAAGCGGATGGCCTATGTGCGGGTGCCTGAGGCTTTTGATGCCTGGCGTCACTACAGAGGAGGACGGACGACGGCCGTCTGGCTGATTGATTGCGATGACTATGACCTGGAAAAAATCCCGCGTAAAAACAGCAATGACACAGATCCCATGTGGATAGGGGATTCCGTCTATTTTGTCTCTGACAGGAATCACACCATGAACCTCTTTTCTTACAGCACCGAAACGAAAGAGGTTAAGCAACTGACGTCTCACGAGGATTTTGATATCAAACGGGCATCTGCCGGAGATGGCGTCATCATCTACGAACAAGCGGGCTATCTTCATCTGTACGATCCCAGCACGAACCAATCGTCTCAGCTTCATGTCGAAATCAAAGGCGATTTGCCGGGGCGACGGACTCATTTTGCCAATGTCTCCAGACTGATAAGGGGAGCTGATATTTCACCGACAGGAAAGCGAGCCGTGATCTCTGCCCGTGGCGATATCTTCACCGTCCCTGCGGAAAAGGGGGATTACCGCAACCTGACCCAAACTCCGGGTGCCAACGACCGCCATCCAGCCTGGTCGCCTGATGGGACAAAAATTGCCTGGTTCTCGGACCGAAGCGGCGAATACCAATTGATGATCAGCGACCAGAAGGGGGAGAAGCCAGCTAAAAGCATTGCCCTTGCCAATCCATCCTTCTATTACATGACGGTTTGGTCTCCCGATTCGGAAAAGATTCTCTTCGCCGATAAACGGCTCAACCTCTGGTTTGTTGATGTGGCCAGCGGAAAAGCGACGAAAATTGATAAAGACACCTATGACCATCCACAGCGATCCTTAGACCACGGCTGGTCGCCTGATTCCGAATGGGTCGTCTACTCCAAGCGTCTTGACAATCGGATGCATGCCATTTTCCTCTATTCCCTCAAAGAGGGAAAATCCCATCAGATAACTGATGGGCTGTCCGATGCTGTCTCCCCTGCATTCGACAGAGACGGAAAGCATCTCTACTTCTTGGCCAGCACCAACCTTGGCTTGAACACAAGCTGGCTGGATATGAATTCGTATGAACGACCCTTCACAAGAGGAATCTATCTTGCCGTTCTCAGCTCGGAGGATTCCTCGCCGCTCCTTCCTGAGAGTGACGAGGAAGAAGTGAAAGAAGATAAAGCAGAGGAGATCAAGAAAAAAGAACCGGCAAAAAAAGCGGAAAAAACTGATGAGACAGCAAAAAAGGAGGACAAAGGAATCAAGGTCCGTATCGATGTCGATGGAATTGGCCAGCGGATACTCGCCGTCGATGTGCCATTGAGGAACTACAGCCTTTTGAAAGCTGGTGCTGCCGGTGTTTTCTTTTATGCTGAAAGTCTTCCCAATACTCCGGGATTATCCCTCCATCGCTACGATCTTCAGAAGAGGGAATCCAAGCCTTTTCTGCCGGGAATTATGGGCTATGAAGTGTCGGCTGACGGAAAGAAGATGCTCTATTTTGGTCAGGGAGGATTGCTGGGGATTGTGGATACAGCCGGACAGCCCAAGCCCGGAGACGGAAAACTCAATACCCAGAATCTGGAGATGAAGGTCAATCCGGTGGTTGAGTGGCAGCAGATTTATAGGGAAGGATGGCGGATCAACAGGGATTTTCTCTACGATCCAAAAATGCATGGGGCGGATTGGGAGGCCATGTACGAAAAGTATAAACCTTTTCTCTCTCACGTGGCGCACCGGTCTGATTTGAGTTATATCCTGGCAAACCTGATCGGGGAGTTGACCATTGGGCACTCGTGGGCGGGTGGTGGCGCCATGCCTATTCCCAAGGACGTTCCCGTTGGTCTTCTCGGAGCTGATCTTACCGTTGATAATGGTTATTACAGAATCAAAAAAATATACACCGGGGAAAACTGGAATCCCGATCTCAAAGCCCCGCTGACAGCGCCCGGGTTGAATGTGAGCGAAGGATATTACATCCTTGAAGTGAATGGCCGCAAAATCAACGCCCCGGCCAACATCTACAAATTCTTTGAAGGAACAGTCAATAAACAAGTCAGTTTGAGAGTCAATGATAAACCTTCTTTTGAAGGTTCACGCCTCATCACAGTTGTCCCTATAGGTAATGAATTCCAGTTAAGAGCCTACGCTTGGATCGAAGACAACCGCCGTAAGGTTGACAAGCTATCCAATGGGCGTCTGGCATATGTCTACCTCCCCAACACAGCAGGTGCAGGGTACGTAAACTTCAATCGCTATTATTTTGCCCAGCAGCATAAAGAAGGGGCCGTTATCGATGAACGCTTTAACGGAGGCGGTTCGGTCGCAGATTACTTTGTGGATATGATGTCGCGCCCTCTGATGAGCTATTTTGCTACCAGAGATGGCAAGGTAAGCACGACTCCGATGGCGCAGATATTCGGACCTAAAGTGATGATTATCAATGAGTTTGCTGGATCCGGTGGAGATGCCCTGCCCTATTTTTTCCGGTTCAGGAAGGTCGGGCCCCTTATCGGCAAGACCACCTGGGGCGGACTCGTCGGACACCACGGCGGTTGCGATTTGATCGATGGCGGCTTCATCTCCTCTCCAAACCTTGCTTTTTACGATATTGATGGGCGATGGTCTGTCGAGAATGAAGGCGTGCCTCCGGATATAGAGGTCGAGATGACGCCAAAGCTGGTCATACAGGGGCAAGATCCACAGCTAGAGCGTGCTGTTGAGGAAGCATTAAACCTGCTCGAAAAGAATCCAGTCAAGCACACACCGCGTCCCGCTCCGATTGACCGCGTTTCCAAGAAGAAGTGATCAGAGAGACTTTGACTTACTGAATCGTTTTTGAATCCAGCTCGTTCAGAAGAAGGATTGCCTGGGGGAATTCTGATTTCAGAATTTTCGTTACCCGATCTTTGGATTCCTCTTTAAGACCAAAATACATGGGGATGACATGCTTCGCCTTGATGCCTTCTTTCACAGCGCTGTGCAAATCCGGGTTTGTGAAATACCAGTAGGGGATAAAGGCCACATCTATTTTTTCCTTGGATAGCTTATAATCTTTCAAGTAGTCCAGAGATCCGGCTGAATCGCCTATATGAAGAAATTTTTTGCCTCCGACTTTAACCAGAAACCCAAGGCTGGTGATGTAGGAATTTTGATTGATTGGAAAATTCATCACCTGTATGTTAACACCAAAAACGGCTTCCTTAATTTTCTCCCCATCCATGGGATACACGGCCTTGATTCTCTGGGAGGCGCTGGCGAAGTCATGAATGTAGGCCCTAAGGTGTGAGGCTGCCTCATCGCTGGATAGGAATATCGTTCCCAAGTTTTTGTCCATGTATTTTGCGACCAGATCAGGGCTGAAATGATCGGCATGGCTTTGTGTGGCCAGGATTATATTCACATTGTCAAAGGGAGGTTCTTCGCTAGTCATTGTGGCCATCAGTTCAGGAGAAACCCCAAGATGAAGGGCATCGATGAGGACCTTCTTGTCACTGACCTCTATGAGGTACCCTTGATTCGCAATGTACACAATCCTGATGTGATCGGACTTAGCAGGCATTGTATGGATACAGGTTAGGTTTTTGGTTGCTCCTGCAATGAGACATACGAATATTCCCGCCGCCATAAAAAATCTCTGATAGCGCATGCCCCAATCGTATTGCCTGGATATCATGGACAACTCTCCTGATTTTTTTGTCCCTTAAATCTTTACTCATGACCATTGTCTTGTCAACTCCCTCTTACTTTCTCGCTTTCTTTTACCTGGCATTTCCTGGTAAAATATTTACTGCAGGCTCTAAATAGGAGGAGATTATGGTGGCCGAAGAAAAACCCAAACTCTCTGAAGAAGAATTTGTACGCCGGGCCGTGAAAAAACTCAGAGGAAATTACAAGGGGATACACAGCGTTTATTCGGGATTCAACAGCGCTTTCAAAGAATATTTTGGGATGAATCCTGTCGAGGTCACCCAAAGACTGGTCAGCGAGGGAAAAATAGTCACGCGGCCTGTCAAGGGCGGCGTCATCATCTATCTTCCCGAGGATGCCCCGAATCCAGCAGAAAATGTGCTGAACAAAATCCTAAAAGACGACGATTAATCCCGAAGATCTCTTGTTTTCAGCTCATTCTGTTCAATCCGTCTGAACTGGCAATTTTATGTTTATTTCTTTTTCCACTTGGGAACGCCTCTGCCCGGGGTCCAGGGCGCGCCTGCGGCTTCCATTTCTTCTCCCAGCTTCTTCAGGTCCACATCGATCGCCTGTCTGAGATTTTCGAGGAATTGTTCAAACTCGCTGGCAGCAATCTCATAATTTCTCTTGACAGTCTCTGTGATGGAGGCCGTCGTATTCAATTGGGCGCTTACCCTGCTCATCATGCCGGGTGAAGGCATTTCTCCTTTTCTCATCTTGGCCCAATCTCCATAGAGGTCGATCAAAAGATCCTGGATGCGCTCTTCGATTTCACGGACTCGATCCCCAAGTTTGGGATCGGCGTTGGCTGTATCCATCAGGGCCTTTTTCATGAAGTTGATGTTTTTCAAGCCCTCTTGGGCAGCCCGGCCGGCTCCCATCATGGCTCTCTGGAGATCTCCGGCCTTTTTCTGGAAGACCAGGACTTCGTTCCTGTCTTTGGCCGGAAGACTCTGCATACCTAACGATTCCACGGCAAAGGTTTGAGATTCTGCCAGGGGTGTCAGCTCACCGTCCACCATCTTGGCTATGCTCACGGTGAAGGTTCCCGGAACGACCAGAGGCCCCTCGGGTGGCTCATACCAGGGGTTCTGCGGCGGCTCTTCCAGCTGTGTTGGTGTGAGAGATGGATACCTCAAGTTCCAAGCCACACGGTTGATGCCTTTATTCACCGGTCCAGTCATACGTCTCACAATCTGTCCGGCTTCATCCTTGATGGTGATAATAATAGCGGGATCTTCCTCACGTTGTTCCTTTCGGAGTTTCTCCCATCCAGGAAAGGGAATCGGTTTTTTTTCTTTGTCCAGCTTCTTTTCTGCCTTCCGCCTCTTTGCCGCTGCTTTTTTGAGCGAATCTTTCAGATAGTATGTGAAGACCGCACCGAAGGGAGGATTGGGAGCGAGATAAATAGAATCTCCCAAAAAGGCTTTTCCTTTTAAATCCAACGGCAGTTTCTCGATGTACATCAACACTTTTTTGAGAGGGAACAACACACATTCCTGGTTCAGAGCTTCTGCATTGACCAGCCGCAATGGTGAATAGTCATCCAGTATGAAGAAACCTCTCCCGAACGAGGCGCCCACCAGATCGCTTTCTCGCTCTTGAACCTCCAGGTCTCTAAATGATATTGTCGGCACACCACCAGACAATTTTACCCAGTGTTTGCCCTCATCCAGCGTAAAATAAAGCCCGAACTCAGTCCCTATAAACAGCATGTCCTTTTGGACTTGATCCTGTGTTATGGCCCAGATAATGGTTTCTTTGGGCAAATCGCCGACAATGGAAGTCCATGTCCGACCTCGATCCGTGCTCTTCAAAAGATAAGGCTTGAGATCGCCTGTTTTATGGTTATCCAGGGCTGCATAGACCGTATTTTGGTCATGTTTGGAGGCGCGGATCTCATTGACAAAATAATAGTCCGGTACCCCCGGGATTTTTTCGACTTTGCGCCAGGTCTTCCCGCCGTCTTCTGTGACTTGGATCAGGCCGTCATCCGTTCCCACATAGATCAATCCCTCCATAAGAGGAGATTCAGAGATGCTGGTGATGGTGCTGTAGAGGGACATGGCCCCGAGGTCCCAAAGAGCATCAACACTCCATGTCTTTCCCATGATCGGCTGCTCCAATCGCTTGATATTGCGGGTGAGATCCGGACTGATGGCTGTCCAGGCGTCTCCGCGATTGTCGCTCCTGTAGACTTTTTGGGAGGCGTAATAGAGCCTTGTGTGCGAGTGAGGGCTGATGCTCACAGGCGTGTCCCAGTTCCAGCGTGGAGGATCTTCTCCTTTTTCCGGTTGCGGCTGAATGAAGACACGCTCACCACTGCGCTTGTCGTAGCGGGACATGCGCCCAACCTGCCATTCGGAATAAATGATGTTCGGGTCTTCAGGATCGATGGCACAGGAATAGCCATCTCCTCCCGTCGTGATCTCCCAATCGCTGTTGCGAATCCCGTTTTCGTTGAGTGTCCGGGACGGCCCGAGTTGAGTCGAGTTGTCCTGCGTACCACCGATGATATTGTAAAAAGGCTTATCGTTGTCCAGGGCCATTTTGTAGAATTGCGTCACGGGAAAATTGGCCAGGAACTTCCAGGTTTTTCCCAGATCCCAGGTTTCGTAGAGGCCTCCGTCGCAACCGGAGAGCAGGTAATTGGGATCATCCGGATCGAAGGCCAGGGCGTGATTATCCGAATGCTTGTGATCTTCACCGACCGGGTTGAACGTCTTTCCTCCATCATGGGTGATGTGCATCCAGACGTCCATCTGGTACACTCTGTCGAAGTGATGGGGATCGGCGAAAATTTCCTGGTAATAATGCGGTCCTGTGCCATTGCTGAGGTAGCTGCTCCGCTTTTCCCAACTTTCCCCTTTGTTCTCCGAGCGATAAAACCCTCTCTCCTTTGGGTCGGCCTCGATCGTCGCGTAAACCACATGGGGATTGTGTGGAGAAACCGCGAGTCCTATCCGGCCCATATCCCCTTTAGGAAGGCCAACCTTGAGTTTTCGCCAGTTTGCCCCGGCATCGATAGTCTTGTAGATTCCGGACTCAGGCCCTCCGGCTATGAATGCAGCGACATTGCGCCGCCTTTGATAAGATGCGGCATAGAGTATGGAGGGATTTTCCGGATCCATGGCGATGTCTGTCACGCCCGTGTCCTTGCTTATCTCCAAAGAAAGCGTCCAGTTCGCGCCCCCATCTTCGCTCTTGAAGACCCCCCGCTCGCCTCCTGCGGACCAGAGCGGTCCTTCGGCTGCTACGTAAACCACATCGGAATCCTCAGGATCCACTATGATCTTGGAGATGTGTTGGGACTTCTTCAGTCCCATGTTCGTCCATGTCTTGCCGCCGTTGAGGCTTTTGTAGACACCATCCCCCCAACCCACATGGCGGCCGCTCACATTCTCGCCTGTCCCCACCCATACGATTTCTGGATTATTCGGGTCAAGGGTGACACATCCGATGGAGTAGACAGATTGTCCGTCAAAAATCGGGGTGAACGTCGTCCCTGCATTGACCGTCTTCCACACACCTCCTGATCCAACAGCCACGAACCACACACTCTGATCTTCAGGATGGATTGCGATATCCGATATCCTCCCCGACATCAGAGCCGGACCGATGCCCCTGAATCGCAATCCCGAGTATGTGCTGGAACTGGTCAAGGGGGATTTTGATTCTTCCTTTTTTTCCTCGCTCCACCCGGTCATGGATAAAGCAAGAATTGCAGCGCAAGCCCATAAGCATGCTTTCTTCATAACAGACCTCCCAAAATAGTTGTGATAGGAAAAAAGTGATGATTAATACGCGGTAAGCTCATTTTGCAAGAAGAATCATTATATATCAATCTTGATGCTCTGTATCAAGAAAAAATGCAGGACCGGCTGTGATGTCTGCACCTAGCCGGTTAATCGAGGATTTCAGGTGTTTGTGAATAATTTTGAGAAAGCCTTAGTAGGAGAGAGGGGTGTTTCGTCAATCCGTTCCATCTTCACGGCTTAGTTCTATCCAATGTGGTAGACAAAAGGTCTGGTTCATAGCGACGGCGGCCGCATAGCCGGTCAAGCGGTTTCCCCGAAGGCGGCACTCCAGGAGCAGGATGTGCGGAGCCCGCATCGCATCCGGGGTTGTGAGGCGAAGCATAAAGAGATCTTTGAACTCGCGGTCTTTAAAACCCATTTCTCCAAGGGGCGTGGCGATATTGAGCCGGGTGGCTGATCTCCCGCTAATTTCCAGCCGGATCTTTTCATTTTTGGTGATAGTCAACTTCACCGGAAGCGATCGGGCTTGTGCATTTAAATTGCCTGACCAGATGCCTAGGAATGTCTCGGGGGGATTGGGATCGAACTTCATTCCTTCGGATGCCGTTTCGCTCTGACTTCGGGCTTTTTCCTCTAGGCCTGGTAACAGAGCTTCGAGAACGGCTTTCTCGATCTCCCAGAGATCGATGTTGTCTCCATTAGTCAGGACGGCTGTAACAGTATTCTCTGAAGGAACCAGTGCCAATCGGGATACAGCTCCGGGCATCGACCCTGTTGTGGCCTCTATGCGGTATCCGCCATAATCCACTCCCGCGAAGCTTCCCAGCAGATAGTCGAATCCGACTTGATCTATGAGGTTGGGGATTTGAGAATAGGTCTCAGTGTGCATCCGGTCGATGCTCTCATCTTTGAGGATGCGCTTTTGATCTGGAAGCGGATTTTTGAGGTGGTACTGACCGAATCGAATCAAATCTCTGACACTGGACAACACAGCAGAGGCGCCACGGTGATCGAAATCATAGGGAGGAATAGGCTTTTTCCCGCCCTCATACATCTGAGCCACGTTTGTGTTCAAGCTTGAATTTGTTTGGATTGAGGAGTGTATCATGCCCAGCGGTGTAAATACTTCCTTGGCCATGAATTCCGCGTAATCCATACCTGATACGCGAGAGATGATGTGATCGAGAATGCCAAACCCGAAATTGGAATACGTGTACGTCTCGCCTGGTGCCGTGACCAGAATTCCGTAACGTCTGATAGATTGGTCCATGGAGGGCCTTCGATTAGGACCTTCCATATCGAAGAAATTCCAGTACATGGGGAGACCCGCCATGTGATACATGATATGCTTGATTGTCGCATCCTCGGCATCTCCCCTGTAAGCGATCAGTCTGGCCTCGCCCAAATAATCATTTGCCGGCTTATCCAGATCGAGCAATCCTCGGTCGAGGAGAATCATCAGTCCTGTCGCCGTCATGGCTTTTGAAATAGAGGCAAGATGATACACCGTATCGGGAGTCGCTTTTTTCTTTTTTTCTCTGTTGGCCCATCCGAAACCTTGCTCCCAGAGAGTCTGGCCGTCTTTGGCCACAGCGATGGCGATGGATACGGCACCCTTGTTATCGATGAGGTCCTGAATAAGGCCATTCACCGTGTTAAACTGCTTAGGAACAACTGGAGGCTTTTGACGTGCAGCTGCCGGGATGGATAGGACTATGGCGATGAAGAGGCAAAGTGAAAATTCCTGCCGTCTGTCTTTCACTGATTTCTCCTTCTTAATGTGGACACTGCCTATTTTAAGATGTTGACTAATGAATACTCAAGTTCTTAAACTTAATGAAAGCATCTCTATTCCCGTGATGCCATTGAAACTAGAGGGCGTATTGGAGTGATCAGAATGTGTGATGGCAAAAACCGTTTGAAGGCCAAAGCGGGCATGGTTCCTTTCCCTGAAGGGAAAGGAGAGCGAGGCCGGAAACCGAGCCAATTTTCCTCGCCGGGGGAAATTGGCGTGTTTTAGAAATCGCCATTCTGATCAACCGTTATTCCTTTCATCACGGTTTTGGAGATGCTTCCAAACTTGATTATGATTTCCTGATTGTGATTTCGACGTGTTCAGCCTGCGCACCATTGATACAGAGAACGGGAATCTTTGGTACGTATCGAAAACACGGCAGTCGCAGCGGCGGATTCAGTCCCGGCTTTATCGACCTCTATAAAAGCTTTGTGCAGGGCATCTGTAATGTGGAAATCTTTGTCCTTTTATTTGTTTTTAGTTTTACTGACCTGGTAGCGGATGATGGTCCAGTATTCGGAAGGATCGGCAACCATGCCGGGTCCTTTCAGGTATTCTTCTTCATGAGGGCCGGAAATCTCATACCCCTGGCTTTTGATAAAGGCGTGGAGCTTTTCTATGGTTGGCGTCTCGTTGCTGTATGAACCAATGTGGAGAATCTCCGCCACCTCACCGTATTCCCATTCTTTGATCTCGATCCCTTCCCTACCCTCGGGCAGGGCAGTGACAGACTCGGGAAGAGGGAGGGCGTAGAAGCCTATCCAATCCTCTCTGGGTCCTGCAAAGTCGGCTATCCAGCGGGCTCTGGGAGCAGCCATTTTTGCTCCCGGAAGTTTGAAATATGAGCCAAACAGTTTGGTGAAAGCGTCCTTAGCCACCACTGCTGGATCGCCTTTGGCTTCCACGACCAGCATTTTCTGGTTGGGTTTTGTGTTGATCTGGGGGTCTTTCAGCTTCTCGTACTGGCTGAAGTCCTGTGCTCCCAGGCTGAGATGAAGAACTAGGGCTGCGACTGCACCTATTCTGAATGGTGATAGTCTCATGGCTTATTCCCTCCTTGTGTTCCGATTTTATGCGCAATCAATGGATTCAACCATATAATCTGGGGAAGCTTTCCTTTTCTGATCCCAGATTTCCAGGGCACTCTGATAGCGCGTAATCTTTTCTTCTGGAACCTCAAGTCAAAGGGCGAGTATTTGTGTTGACGGTGTTTGTGCATGATAGCCCCTTGTAACAAAAAACAAAGCTTCGTACTCATTGCCCTAAAAAAATTGGTGTGAGGATGTTTCTGATATATAATTATAAACAAGACAAGATCCTTTGAAAAGGTGAAGTCATTTGACAGAGAAAGGTCCGGTGGATGTACCAGTTGATGGAATCCTGGATCTGCATGCATTCCACCCCAAAGATGTGAAGAGTCTTGTTCCGGAATACCTGAGGGAATGCCGGCGCCAGGGCATTTACCAGGTCCGTATCATCCACGGTAAGGGGATGGGAACACTCCGGGAGATCGTTCATGGCATCCTCAGAAAGAATCCCCATGTCGCCAGGTTCAGAAATGCCCATTACAGCGGCGGTAGCTGGGGCGCCACAGAGGTCGAGCTTTGGCCTGGATGAGAGATCCTTTTCATACGATATCTATCCTATCTCAAAGCTGTTCTTGACACCGTCTTCATGCCGAATTATATTTCTCGATGAAGTGTGATGGGAGAAATTGTGAGAAAAATACGTCGCATTCAAAGAATATCGAGGAGGAGAGATAATCATGTGTCGATTTTTAAGTTTGATGGGAGTCATGATGATTGGAATGGTTGTTTTGATAGCCGCCTTAACCGATTTTGAAAGGGATGTTATCCCCACCTCAGGGGGCGATCTAACGATCACCTGTATCGGACACGGCACGCTGATGTTTGTCTTTGACGGAAAGGTTATTCATATTGATCCTGTCTCCAGGTATGCGGATTATACGAAAATGCCAGATGCCGACATAATCCTTGTCACACATCAACACGGCGATCACTTGGATGATGCCGCTATTCAAGACCTTGCCAAAAAAAACACAGCCGTTGTTTTCACCAAAGCGTGTCTGGAGAAATCCAAAATTAAACAAGCCATCACCATGGCCAATGGAGAGAAAAAAACGGTCCAGGGACTCAAGATAGAAGCCGTCCCAGCTTATAACATCAAGCACATGCGAAGCGGAAACACTCCTTTCCATCCAAAGGGAGAGGGAAACGGATACATCTTGACCTTTGGGGACAAGCGCGTGTATGTGGCTGGGGACACGGAAAACACCCCTGAGATGAAGGCGCTGACAGATATCGATGTGGCTTTCTTGCCTATGAACCTCCCGTACACGATGACACCGGAAATGGTGGCTGACGCAGCTAAAGCATTCAGGCCAAAAATTCTTTATCCTTATCACTTCGGGAGTACGGATACCTCGCAGCTTGTTGTTCTTTTGAAGGATATTCCTGAAATTGAGGTGCGCATTCGAAACCTCAAGTAGAAGAGTATGATCGATTCTTATCGCTTCGGCCGCATCAGCATCAATCAAAGGACTTATACGAAAGATGTGATCATCTTTCCTGACCGAGTCCAGGCGAACTGGTGGCGCAAAGAGGGGCATCTTCTTCAGCTTGATGACATAGTGAGTGCCATCGAGGAAGCCAATCCTGAGGATATGGTCGTGGGAAGAGGCAAGTTCGGATTGATGACCATCAGTTCAGACGTGAAAGAATATCTAGAGAGAAAAGACATTGTCCTTCATGCTGAAAAATCAGATAAAGCGGTCGGTATTTTCAACCAATTCGTTAGCTCGGGGAAATGTGTGCTGGGTGCCTTTCATTTAACCTGCTGAGCTAGCCAATTTTATTCTTTAGATGACAGTTTCAGAATCGCTGTTTTTGAGTATTTGACACACAGGTTTTTTTATCGCAGTCACAAATTCGGGTCAATGCTATTTGGCCTGTTCTGTCCAAGCTTATCCAATAGGGTTTTTTTATTCTCTCTTCTGGTGTAAACTAAAGATCAAAGGAGTCAGCTCAATGGGTCTGACACTCACGGATTATGTTTTTGGATTGTTGATTGTGGGGCTTCTGATAATTATTCTCATTCTCTACAGAAAGAACAAGCAATCCCTGCGGACGAACATCAGAGATATTCTCGAAGAATACAAAGAACTCAAAGAGATCACGGAAAAGCTCCGCAATGACGCCGATGTCATGATAGCCCGGACTGAAAAAGCAGATGGGACGCATGAAAATCTCAAGTCCGAGAGCCAAAAATTGAAAGAGGCGCTATATGATGTGAGACAGACGAGCAAGGTCGATATTGAGTATGCCATCAACGCGATGAAAAAGGAACTCAAGGGGGAGCTGGCCAAAGAAATTGACACGATGGCATATAAACTCCAGCCTCAAGAAGATGTGCCGAAGCCTTCGGAATTTGTGCTCAACGATGAACACATCAATATACTTCATAAGCTGGCGAGCCTCAAAGAAGAACTTTCACTTACAGTCCTGTATGATCACTACACGGGCTTGTTTCCAAACAAAGAACGAAGAGACTTCCAAGTCGTGATCAGGGAACTCACGGAAAATAACTTGATTCGAGAAACATATGCGGATGCCGCTGATTTTTTCTATACGATATCAAACGAAGGAATTTTGCATCTCCAGAAGCGAATGACATAAACACAAATTGGTAGTTGTTTGCTTTGTTTCTATTTTTTCCAGAAATAACTGTACCGTTTTATAACCTTGTAGCCTTCCTCTGTGTCCTCGATGGAATAGGTTTTTTTCTTTTTCCAAACCCTTGAATTCACTTTGGATGGAATCTGTGCAATGTAGCGGCCTTCCTTGTCGAAGATGTCGAGAACATACTCTCCTTCTTTGTTCCCCTTCTTGTATGTCCTGACGATCAACCGGCCTCCTTCATCCAGGGCAAAGAATTCATAGGCGGGGAAGTATTCCGGGAATTTCATGCCCTGTTTAATGCCAGGCCCCATGTCGGGGATCTCGTTCAGAATCCTGTCTTCATCTTCTTTGGTGATTTTGATCGGATCGTGCTTCTTGAGGATCTTTCTGACCAATTTTCCCTTTGGCGTGTAGATTTTGATCTCATAGTCCTTTCCGTCACCGTAATAAATCTCGTCGTTATGGCCGAAAATGTAGATGGCGAGTACGCCGAATGGATTGAAATTACCCTGCATGGGATTTTGAAATTCTGTTTTATCGAGGACAAACATCGGATTTAATTCCTGGTCATATTTCCGCAGCTCAAAAAAGAGCTGATTTTCCTCCATCATGAGTTCCCTGGCCATGAAGTTTCCCTTGGAATCCATTACTACGTTAATGGTGGATAGCGACCGCTCCAGGACTTCGTTCCTGATAAACTTGCCCTCTAGCGTAAAGTAGGATAGCCTCCTGTTCATCATGTCTTCGACTATCAGCTCGTTATCAGGTGTGACAATGATACCCAAAGGCATGTTGAATTCGCCCGGGCCTTCGCCTTTTTTGCCGATTGTTCTCACGAATTGACCGGTTTTATCGAACACCTTGATATCGCTGGCTTTCATATCCACCACAAATATCCTGCCTTTATCGTCCACATCCAAGTATCCGGGTTGTGCCACCATTTCCTCTTCGTTTTCGCTGTCTCCAACAGAAATTTCTTCCTTGAATACAAGCTTTGTCAAGGTGCCTTTGGGAGGTTTGGGTTTTTTCCCGTTCTCGACAACTTGAACGCCGTCGACTGTCTTTATTTTCTGAGCCAGGAGCTGGATTCCTGCAGCCACAACCAGAACCAGGCATACAGCCAAGCCAAAAGATTTTTTCATTTCCAACCTCTTATCTTATGCAGGGCCAAATGCCCTTACTACGACTGTATTATACGCGAACTTTTTCTATTCGTTAATGGTGAAATGCTGGCTGTTTCAGCAAAAGGGGGGTTATGAAATGCTAAAGGATGGGTTCCTTGCCCAGCCAGCGCAGCAAGGCCTCAATAATACTATAAAAATTTCGCAGCCGAGTCAAAAATTATTTTACATTTTTTGTGGAATTGTCCCGATTGACAGTGTCACTTGCTTCGGCTTGACTTTTATTATAATCTTAGTAAGGAATTATCCATGAGAGTTAGAAGGAAAACCATCTCTGTCATCGCACTGGCATCCCTTTTTGTTCTCCTGTCGGTTTTCTGTGGGAAGAAGTCGGATGAAGATATCATTCTGGATATGATGAAAGAGGTGGGAAAATATGTGGAGGACAAAGACACAAAAAATCTGTCTCGTTTCATTTCGGAAGATTACATAGATTTTCAAGGCCGAAACAAAAGCCAGACCGAGGCTATGATCAACCAGTATTTCCAGGATTTTCATGGTATTGTCAGCCACGTGCTGAGCACTCATATCGAGGATGTCACACCTCAGGAAGCATCCATCCAGACAGAGGTTCTAGTGTCTTCAGGCGGGGCGAAGCTCTTCCGGAAATTTGTAAAGTATGCCGGTGACTATTACCGGATTAAAGCCAGGCTTGTGAAGAGAGAGGACCTATGGCAGCTTAAGTATGCCGAGTGGGCCCACATTCAACTCGAGGATCTCTTCCCGGACTCTATGTCTATTATCAAAAAGATTTTTCCGAATATATAATCTTGTCCGCATGACTTTTGGTTGTGTTCAAAGAGTCTGTTAGAATCCATTTCAAAAGGAGGTTACGTTGTCTCAAAAAGGCTCAAAATCATTGCGTGTTCTGCTAATCTTCGGGTTTTTTTATCTGACTGTTTTCCCTTTGGGGCGGGGAGATGAAATCAAACCGGTTACGGTCTGGCAACCAATGCCTGATTTTACACTTCCTGCTTATCAAGGTGGCGATGTCACTCTCTCCGAACTGAGAGGAAAGAATGTCCTTCTTATCTTCCCTCGTGGGCTGGCAGGAAAGGACCATTGGTGTCATATCTGCAACTATCAATATGCGGAGTTGGCTGAACTGGATATGAAACAGAAGATTCGGGAAAAGCATAATGTCGAAATACTCTTTGTTCTTCCCTATGGAAAGGCATTGGTGACGGAGTGGGTGGATAAATTTGCGGATCAACTGGCTGATATTGAAAAATGGAAAAATCCTGCTGATCCCGAAAAACTCGATGAAAAGGGAAAACGGCGAATGGCCATGGTGAAAAAATTGTTCCCGAAAAGCTTTTCTTACGAAAAGGGAAAAATCCCCCTACCCTTCCCTGTGCTCATTGATGAAGAAGCCAAAATTTCCAAGGGCCTTGGTCTGTTCACGACGGAATGGGGGGGGAGCAAGATCGAACAGAATGTTCCTGCAATTTATATGATCTGCAAAAAGGGGACACTTCAATTGAAATACATCAGTCAGAACACCTTTGATCGGCCCAGTCCAGAGTATCTCTTGAATGTTTTATCCGTCATGAATAAAAACGAATAGGTGGGGGATTTTCTGTTTGTGATGGAACAACCTTTGTGCTTTTTTTCTTTTCAAACTCGATAGAGTTCTTCACCGAGAAGACTGTGTACTCTGCGGCCAATGTTGATGCCGGTTTGGCAGTCTGCCGAACAGGACGGACATTTCTGGCACATATCCAGCCCTTTATTGAGTGGCACTTCGGCGATGGTGGAACGGGCCTGAGAAAGGTTCCCGTAGGCTTTGGCGTACATATAGGCCCGCATCAGGTTAGGTATTTCCACTCTATTCGGGCATGAAGGGATGCACGATCGGCAGTTTTGGCAGTAGATTTTTCCCTGTAGGTTTGCAGCCTGTTCCAGACTGATTCTTTCTGCCCGCGATAGCATGGGTGCGTTCATGACACTGAAGTCGGTGTCCAGTTGTTCGAAGGTTGTGATTCCAGGGATGGCGGTGCAGACGTTTTCATCCGTCAAAACCCACTTGAGCGCTGCTTTGTGGTCGATTTCGAACTCGCTTTCCTCCTGCAGCCTTCGTCCTCCCTGGGTTTTCATGGCCACTACACCGACGCCGTTCTTGGCCGCATATCCTATCGCTTTCTTGACTTCCTCTTTGTGTTTTTGGACGTAGTTATAGGCAGTGAGCACAACATCGTAAATTTCGGCATCGACTGTAGCCCGGATGATATTCGGCTCGTCGTGATGGGTCGATGTGCCGATGAATCTGGCTTTCCCCTGCTTTTTGACTTTCACAAGAGCATTCATCAGGGGTTCATAGGTGACCATTTTTGTCGTGTAAAGGCTGTGCAGGTAGAGGATGTCCACATAATCGGTTCGCAATCTTTTAAGGCTGATTTCAAGCTGTTTGAAAAGATTTTCTTCTGTGGCGGGAGGTTCTCTATCCGTCCCTTCCAGACTAAAAACTCCTTTTTCTCTGTCACGGGCTAGCCTCATCTTTGTCCCAATATAAATCTTATCTCTGTCGCCGCGTTGTTCCAGCACTTCGCCGATAACCCTCTCGGAATTGCCTCTCAAGTAGAGATGGGCTGTATCCAGATGCTTAACCCCCATGTCCAGTGCCTGGTTCAGGAGGTCCGGGCTGTCTGAGTTCATCACACCGAAACTGACGAGAGGAATCCTGAGGCCCGTGCGTCCCAGTGTTCTGTAGGTTATTTTGTGTGGCTGCGATGCAGCGAACGTGCTGTTTCCTAGCAGCGGCAGGCTGATACCGGTTGAGACGACGCCCAAAGCCGCTTTACCCAGAAAATCTCTTCTTTTCATGTTCGAATGACCCATTTTTTTAATCTCCCTTACTGTGATTGATTTGACTTTTCCCCAATGTCCATCCAATCTGTTCAGCGAACTTTTTTCGTTTCACCAGACTAATGATCCTCTAATATATATCATTTCCATCGGCTTTGTAAAGCAAGTCTTGCTCTGGGGAAGCATTTCTAGAATCGTGATGGATCTGATGCCAGTGTGCTAGAGTCAGCAAACAGGATGTGTGATGGCAAAAACCGTTTGAAGGCCGAAGGGGAAATGCTTTTTTTCCCTGAAGGGGGAGGAAAACCGACGCCGAAAACCGATCCAATTTTCCTCGCTGCGGAAAATTGGTGTGTTTTTACAGTCATCATTCTGATCATTCGCCAAGGCGCCATTCCGTTTTTAGATATACCTTGCGTTAGCCAAGGATTACCACATTCTGCTATAGAATGAGGCGGCTTGACAGAAAATTTGGATTTTGAGAAAGTTACATTCATCCCCTCGAAAGAAAAGCAGGAAAAAACGATGATTGCAAAATTCAGTCATTCCCGTTTGAGTTCATACGAAATATGTCCCCTGAGATACAAATTTGCCTATATCGACAGGATCAAGGTTGAAGCAGAAGACACGGTGGAGACATTTCTCGGTTCCAGGGCCCATGAAGCTTTGGAGAAACTCTACCGGAACCTTCAGTTTGAGCGGCTTCTTACTGTGGACGAGGTGCTGGCCTTTTTTAACCGGGAGTGGTCGAAGAACTGGAATGACTCCATCATCATTGTCAACACAGATTACACCCAGGAAAACTACCGGAAGATGGGCGAGAGATATCTCAAAGATTATTACCGGAGGCACAAACCATTTTCGGAGGGAAACATTCTCGGACTGGAAACAACGGATACGCTTCGCCTGGACAATGAAGGTAAATACGGATTCTACATCCGGATTGACAGGCTGATGGACATGGGAAACGGTTTATACGAGGTCCATGATTACAAGACAAACATGACTTTACCGCGTCAGGAGGACCTGGACCAGGACAGGCAGTTGGCCATGTATTCGCTCTGGGTGAGAGAACAGTTCAAGGATTTCAAAAACGCCCGGCTTGTCTGGCACTTTCTGGCTTTTGATAAAGAGATGGAATCGTACAGGACAAAAAAACAACTCGAGGAATTGAGGGCGCAAGTTATGAAGGAGATTGAGGAGATCGAAGTGGCTGAGGAGTTTCCCTCAAATGTGACCCGGCTGTGCGACTGGTGTCTGTATAAGGGAATTTGTCCGGAATGGAAACATGAGATTCAGATAGAGGATAAGCCTGCCAACGAATTCCTGGACGATACAGGGGTCAAGCTGGTCGATGCCTATATCAAAATCAAGACAGAATTGGATGTCCAAAAAAAGGAGGCCGAAGCGAAATTAACTAAGCTGAAGGAGGCGCTTATCGCTTTGTGTGAGAGGGAGGGTATTTCGGCTGTTTTTGGTTCGGAAAAGAAAATCTCGGTTAAGAAATATGAATTGTTGAAATTTCCTCCAAAGGATTCTGAAGAGAGGACGGCACTCGTTGCTTTTTTAAACAACATCGGCCGGCTGAACGACGTGTCAGAACTCGATGTTCGCAATCTGGCGAATGTTCTCAAAGACAAACAGTGGGATGAGGCCGAGCTCGGTGAACTCAAGACATTTGTGACACGGGAAACGAGTTATAGATTGAGCATTGCTAAGCATACAAGATCAAAGGAGTTATGAATGGAAGGACAAAAGGCGATACAGACAAGATCTACGGAAATTTTGATTATTGGGGGAGGCGCCGCTGGATTGTCGGCGGCAGTCTATGCATCCCGCGCTGGTCGCGAAACCGTTGTGCTTGAGGGGCGGGCTTCTTCGCGTCTTAAGCTGGGATACGCTGTTGAGAATTATCCAGGCTTTATCTCCGTCGACAGCATCGAATTGCTCAAAAAGTTCCGGGACCATGCTGAGCATTTCGGCGCAGAGATAATTGATGATGAAGCTATCCTCTTCAGTCTTGCCTCAGATCCGAAGTTCGTGACAACTCGAGATATGCTATATGAGGGAAAAGCCGTGATTGTTGCCTCGGGTAAACCGATTTCCTCGGGAAGAATGATTCCTGGAGAAGATAAGTTTTTGGGTATGGGGGTCAGCTATTGCTCGACATGTGATGGCCCGCTTTTCCGCGGGCGCAAGGTAGCGGCTATCGGAGATTCCGATGAAGCGGCCGAAGATGTGCTGGCTTTGCACCAGATGGGATGTGATGTCCATTGGTTTTTTAGAGATAGAAAAGACGCACATGTTTCGGAGCCCCTTCTTTCTGAGGTCAACAAAAAGAACATTCCTGTCTATGAGAATTATCGTCTGAAGGAGATAAAAGGAGAGGGGAAGGTCGAATCTGTGGTCATTGAAAAGGATGCCGTGATTGAGGAGCTAGACGTATCCGGCGTTTTTATTTTCAGGGAAGTGTTTTCGGCGTCTCTACTCAGCAAAGCGGGAATTGAGCTGGATCACCGCCAGTGCATACATGTTGACCGGTTTCAACGAACGAGCCTGGAAGGGGTATTTGCCGCGGGGGATATCACCTGTGGAGGGATGCAGGTTGTCTCCGCCGCCGGAGAGGGGTGTGTAGCTGCCATGCAGGCTGTCAAGTATTTGAGACGCGTGGATGAATAATTCGGCAGTTTTTATGAATAATTCAGCAAAATGGATTATTCACAAGTCTAGATTGCCGCAAGTGCGAGGAAGCAGCCTCTGAAGCTGTAGTGAACTACTGCGAGTGGGCCGCTACGAAGGCTTTGCAGTGAGATTGGTCCGCCCGGAGGGTAAAAAATGCTGACCCTTGGAATATTGAGGTTTTATATTTAAGGTGTCGGCAGTTTTTATGAATAATTCAGATAAAGAAAAAGGACAGGCTTATGTCACCAGCCTGCCCTTACTTTGGGTGCAGGACTATGGCCCGCCCTTTGACGGGCCTCTTTCCTGAAAGGGTCTTTACCCTCTATCTATTTACACACTGGGGCTTTCGGCAGCCGCAGTGGTGGCCTCCTCGGCCAAATAGTTGGAAATGATTTCAGTCCCAGCCTTTTTGCCCAGTTTGAGAATATCCACTGATGGCGAAGCAATCAAGCTGAATCCGACAAACGTGATCAAACATGCGAGCACGAAGATGGCTAATTTATCTCTCAATTTCATTTTTGTTCTCCTTTTATCATCTTTTGTCTCTCATAGATATAGACGTTAAAAAGGCCTAAATGGTTCCCGTTTTTTTTGCTTTCATGATATGTGTTTTGACACACCATTCACAACATACCCGTTGCACGAATCCCGTTGCTCCTTGACTTTGGAGGAAGAGCTGAGATATTCTCCTGCTGTCCCATCCTTCGATAGCATCATGCAAGAATTTACAAGGAGGGGAGGTTGTTTATGATACATCGAATAAATCTTTGGACGAGAAGGCAGTTTTTACTGAAGGGAATAGGGGGAAGCGCTCTTCTACTCCTTTCCGGGAAGCTGTCATTCTCATTCATAATTTTTTTTGCAGGTACATCGGCCGCATCAACGGTGCTTTATGGCCTTTTCCCCGAATTTGTCCTTAATGATGTCCATGGCTCGATGGAGGCGTTCTTTTTTTTCATCCGGACCCGCTCTGTTGGTGAATAAGCTCGGTTGTCTTTCTTCTTTGCAGAGATTGGAAACACGGACGCCAAGCAGGCGAATAGGGCTGGTGTCGACCTGAAATTTTTTCAGCTGTTGAGCGGTACAGGCATAGATGTCTTCGACAAAGTTCGTCGGCCTTTCAAGGGTTTCTGCTCTCGTGTATGTTCTGAAATCGGCAAATCTGATTTTGAGGGTCACTGTTCTTCCTTGGAGACTTTTTTTTCTCAGGCGCCGGGAGACTTTTTCACTCAGATACATCAGGATATCCAGGATTCTTTTTGTTTGCGTTTCGTCCTGGTCGAAGGTGTGCTCGTTGCTCACAGATTTGACCATATCATCCGTGCTCACCGCTCTGGGGTCAACGCCATTGGCGAGATGCCAGGTGTGCGCACCGGCTTTTCCGTATTGTTGAACAAACTGCTTGAAGTCTTGCCTGGCCAGATCGCCGATGGTGTGAATACCGGTTTTCTTGAAGCTCTCTTTTGTCCTTTTGCCCACACCCCACAATTTATCGACCGGAAGCCGATGGAGAAAACGGAGCAAATTGTTTTGAGTGACGATAACCAATCCATCGGGTTTTTCCAAGTCGGATGCAATTTTGGCGGTCATCTTGTTCGGTGCCATGCCAAGGGAAGCGGTGAGACCGATTTTGTCTTTGATGGCCTTTTTGATTTGTATGCAGGTCTCTTTGGGGGTGCCGAAGAGGTGGTGGGTGGCTGTGATATCCAGGAACGCTTCATCGATGCTGACAGGTTCGATGTCCGGAGTGAATTGCTCCAATGTTTCAAACACGATGCGAGATTCCTGGACGTACTTTTTTATGTTGACAGGAAGATAGATGGCCCGGGGGCATTTTCTGTAGGCAGTGGAAATGGGCATAGCTGAGTGGATCCCATATTTTCGGGCCTCATAAGAGCAGGTCGAGACCACGCCCCGGCCTCGGCCGCCTTTGGGATCTGCGCCGACGACAACGGGTTTTCCCAAGAGAGAGGGGCTGTCTCTCTGCTCTATGGCGGCATAAAAAGCGTCCATGTCGACATGGACGATGAAGAGTTCTTGCCTCACGCCATGATTGTACAATCAAACCGCAAGCCAAGTAAATGTTGCCCTTAAAATGATAATTCTGAGAGCGTCCCCCTAGAGGACGCCGTCAGATCCAGCAGCCTTTTTATAGCTTCCATGTGTCTCTGTTCACTTTGGGCAATGTTTTGAAAGATGCGGGCTTTCCAGTTTTCCTGCAGGGTCAAATAGACATCTCTGGCTAGTTTTTCCTCTTCATACATATGAAGGAGAGCAGCTCTTTCCTGGGGGCTGACTTCTTCGTAGGGAAGGCTGTTTATGAGTTCAGCGATACCTCCGCCAAAACCAGACTTCGGTCCATTGCCATTCCCGTTGCCATTCCCATTCCCATTGCCGTTTCCTTGAGCCCACGCGGGGACTATGAGCAGTGCGAGCAGGGCCAGGATTGTTAAGGTTTTTTGATCATTTAAATCTCCTTTCTTCCTTAGGATCATTACTTTAGCAAATTGTGTGCCATTCTTAACTTGCTGAAATAAAATAGTTTATAGAATCAGAGCTCTTATCTTTGCTGACATTTTGTCAGCGGACATACAATTTTGTAGAGGAATTTGGAATTTTCCTAGAGGTGTGTGATCCGATTGCTCCTAAGTGCGTCACTAAAGAAATTTATTTGATATTTTGCGAGGATATCTATAATATTTTTTTGGCTTCGCAGAGACTGTGTCCTTAAAGGCAATTTCATGATTATTCTGATCGTTCTGGGTGTTATCAGCCTGATTATCGGCCTGATCGGCTGTGTTATTCCCGGCATTGCCGGGCCCCCCTTCAGTTTTTTAGCCCTTATTCTGTTGTCTGCGGCCAAAAACTGGGAGCCTTTTGGTCCCGAATTCTTGGTATTGATGGCAGTTCTAACCGTTGTCGTGACAGCCCTGGATTACATAGTCCCGGCTGCGGGGGCCAAAAAATTCGGGGCCTCCAAAGCGGGATTTTGGGGCGCCGTCATCGGACTGCTGGCAGGGCTCATCTGGTTTCCCCCATTTGGTATGATTCTGGGGGCCTTCCTTGGGGCGATCCTAGGAGAGCTGACCGTAGGTAAAGAGGGGCATGAGGCTTTGAAGGCAGGTTGGGGTGTTTTTATGGGAGTGATGTTCGGGATGATTTTGAAGCTAATCCTATCCGGAATTATGACCTTTTACTTCATCAAGGCACTCGTGTGATCACATCTCTTTGATGTAGATGCTGCCGCCAGAGGTGTGAAGGTAAAGCAACGGTCCGCCGCCGTTGATTTTTGCCTTCAAATGCCTTTTGTCGATTTTTCCTTTGATGGTGACCGGAAAATCTGTGTGGACACTCCCTCCGCTTGTCCCCGCGTCAACATTCACGGCCATGTCGTCAGCCAAATAAACGGTTATGCTGCCTCCCGAGGTGGTTAAACGGCAGTCAGACTGCGGCTGTCGCGAGATATGAGCTTTGATGGAACCTCCCGACGTGTTTGCGTTGATTGTTCCCATCACCTCCTCGACGGTTATGCTGCCTCCCGAGGTGTGGGCATCCACTGTCCCTTGGGCACGCTCGATCCTGATAGAACCACCGGATGTGTCGATATCTATAGTCCCATTCACTTCGCCTATCTGAATGCCTCCGCCCGAAGTCTTTCCCAGTACAGGTCCTGTGATATCATTCAGGTTGAGGCCTCCGCCCGAAGTTTTGATGTCGACCTCTCCTTGGAGATTTTCCACGGAAATACTCCCGCCGCTGGTTCTGAGTTTGACATTGTAGATTTCCGGAACGCGGACGATAAACTTGATATTCAGACGATTCCAGATTTTGTCCCAGATGCTCTCTTTATGTTCCCTTTCTCCGATGACAGAAACATCTTTGCCGCTCTGTTTGAAGTCGATTTTGAAGTTATCGAGTACTTTCTGGGCCTTTTTTGCGTCCGATGTCCTGACTTTTCTGATAACTTCAATCTCTACGGCCTTCCCGCTAGTTCCCCGGACCTCGATGGAGCCCCTTTCTGTGTCAATATCCAAAGTTCCACCGGAATCGACAGAGAAGGTTTTTTGGATGGTGTCATCAATACCAGCCGATGCATAGCCGGTTGTCAGGAAAGCAAAAACAGTCAAGAACAAGATTGTCAGACGAAATACACGTGGATTGGTTTGCATGTGTTCCTCCCTTTGATGTGTTCTTTTAATTCAAAGCACATTGATTGATACTCTAAGGCTCAAAGTGCAAAATGAAATCATCTCTTTAATCCATAAGACGCATTTGGTCGGCTAAAGGTTCGTTGTTTGCAGGAAAAAATTATGATAGGATAATTTTTTTGGACGGATCTCATACTAGGGGAAAGCCGTGTGGCCTTCCAGCGAAGCAGACATACAATTTCCATAATAACATAAAAACTATAGAAATACTAGTGTATATTTAAAATAAATTGTTTTTTTGAGCTCTCCTTTTTTTGCCTAAAATGCCGCACATTCGGGGCGTCAATGACCATCTCGAAACCGTTTTTTCTTTACATTTACAGGCTTGGTGTGTCATTTGAACAGGTGCGGCCCGTTTATGATGAGATCGGAGCGAATCATACAAGAGGCGGCATGAGGTCACCAAATTTGAAATCAGGTGGTGTTTTTAAACGGATCATTATAAAATACTATGATCTTGCCTCTCAGAAAGAATAGTGTCTGTTTCATGACAGAATCAACGTTTCAGCACCAAAATAAAAAAGACAAAAAGGAGATAGAGAATGATCATGAGTTTAAGATTGCTTCACATAGCTTGGAAGCCTCTTGTTCTCACCCTTGTTTTTTTGCTGGCATCGAGTAAAGTGGCCGCTCTACGCACTGAAAAGCCTGTTCTGCACGGCAGGCACTGGGTCGCCATCACAGGCAAGCCCCTGGCGGCAACTGCAGGAGCCAAGCTCTTCATTCAGGGAGGCAATGCTGTTGATGCCGCCTGCTCTATGCTGGCCGCGACATGCACCATGTGGGATGTGCTGGGCTGGGGAGGCGAGACCCAGGTCCTGATCTACAATCCGCACACAAAACAGGTTATTGGTGTGAACGCTCTCGGAGTTGCTCCGACAGGCGCGACAGCAAAATTTTTCAAGGAAAAGGATCTAGAGTTTCCGCCTGCCTACGGCCCTCTGGCTGCCGTGACACCGGGCACGCCTGGTGGCCTGATGGTCATGCTGGCTGAGTTCGGACGCTTAAGCCTTAAAGATGTCCTGCAGCCTTCTATCGAGATGGCAGAAGGCTATCCCATAGAGAAGCAGGCTGCCGACAGCATTGCACGGCACAAAGAGCGCATCAGGGAATGGCCCTATTCCAAGGATGTCTTTCTTCCCCATTTAGGAGAGGAGCGTGAGGCGCCGCATCCGGGTGAGATTTTCAGACAGCCCGATCTCTTGGACACGCTCAAAAAAATGGTCGAAGCCGAACAAAATGCCCTGAAGGAAGGGAAATCACGCAAAGAAGCCATCTATGCGGCCTATGATCGCTTCTATAAGGGGGATATTGCCGAAGAGTTCGTTCGAGGCTGCCAGGAGCAGGGCGGTTTGATCAGCATGGAGGATCTGGCCAACTGGCAGGTCTATCTCGAAGATCCGGTCAAGACAAGGTACAAGGGAATCGATGTCTACAAACTCACCTCTTGGGTTCAAGGCCCAGTTATGCTGCAGATGCTCAACATGCTGGAAGACATTGACCTGAAAAAAATGGGTCATAACAGCGTGAACTATATCCACACCCTTTACCAGGTGATGAACCTGGCCTATGCAGACCGGGATTTCTACTACGGCGATCCCTATTTTCCTCCGGAAGAGCCCCTCAAAGGCCTGCTTTCCAAAGAATATGCCAAGAAGCGGGCCAAGCTCATCAACTGGAACTTGAACGATGCCGAGGTCAAACCCGGAGATCCCTATCCCTTTGAAGGAAAAGAAAATCCGTACAAAGACCTCCTCGAGAAATGGACCAATGTCAGGAAGGTTGAAGAGGAAAGCTTGAGAGCTGAACGCTGGGAACGGTTTCAAGAAGAGTTTTTTTTGGGGACAACATCCATTCAGGCTTGCGACAAAGAGGGTTGGATCGTTTCCGCGACGCCATCAGGAGCCTGGATTCCCGCCTGTATTGCCGGCAGAACAGGAATCGGCATGAGCCAGCGCATGCAGAGTTTTGTACTCTACGAGGAAATGAATCCCTTCAATGTGGTTGAACCGGGGAAAAGACCGCGGGCCACTCTCACGCCGGGACTGGCCATCAAAGACGGTAAACCCTATCTTTCCTTCGCTGTTCAGGGAGGGGATACGCAGGATCAGAATCTCGTTCAGTTTTTCTTGAATGTTGTGGAATTCGGTATGAATGTGCAGGAGGCCTGCGAGGCGCCCAATATTGTCAGCTATCAGATGCAGAGCTCCTTCGGAGAGCATGAAGCCTGGCCGGGAAGGCTGACCCTCAACACTAAAACTCCTTCCAAAGTTAAAGATAACCTAGAGCTTATCGGTTACACAATCAATTTGAGCTCCCACACGTCAGGTCCGATCAACGCCGTTTTTTATGACTGGGTTCACGGGACCTTCTGGGGCGGTTCCAGCAATCATGGCGAAGATTACGGCATAGCCTGGTAGTATTCGTGCGTTGATTGACGTATGTGTGCATCTCCTCTGAAAGGTGATCAAAATGGCTGTGGCAAAGAGATGGATCTTCCTGGTTTGTTTTCTTGTTTGCCTGGGGTTTCTTCTTGTTTCAAGCGGGAATGAACCGGGACAGGATGCTGTTGTCGCAAAAAATGGAATGGTGGTCTCGGTAGATGAACATGCCTCCCGGATTGGCGTGGAGATATTGAAAAAAGGAGGCAATGCTGTCGATGCTGCCGTGGCTGTCGGTTTTGCACTGGCTGTGACCTACCCCCCCGCTGGGAATATAGGCGGGGGTGGGTTCATGATAATCCGGGAACCTCAATCTGGTAAATGCGTGGCTCTGGATTTTCGGGAGAAAGCGCCGGAGAAGTCCACAGCGGACATGTATCTCGATGAGGAGGCGGAGTATGTTCAGGATCGAAGCCTTTTCGGTCATCTCGCTGTCGGAGTGCCGGGCACGGTCAAGGGTTTTGCGCGTGCCATGACAGAGTATGGATCCTTAAGTTGGGAAGACGTCATCGCACCTGCTATTGTCTTGGCCGAGAAGGGATTTCGGTTGAGCAAAAAAATGGCGTTATCCTTCAATGGGATCAGAAGCTTAAAGAACAAAGCAAGCAAAGAGTTTCTCCGGATATTCATCAAGCCAGACAAATCTCCCTGGAAAGAAGGAGATCTTTTTGTTCAGAAAGAATTGGCGGAATCCTTGAAACTCATTGCCACCCATGGTTCGGCAGCCTTTTATGGGGGTCAAATAGCTGACTTGATTGCTAAAGATATGGATAAACACGGGGGGTTGATCTCAAAGAAAGATCTCCTGGAATACGATGCCGTCCTCCGAAAACCGGTGATTGGCAGATACAGGGGGTATGAGATTGTATCTATGCCACCGCCCAGCTCTGGTGGAACTATACTCATCGAGATACTGAACATCCTTGAAGGATTTGATTTGCGAAGGATGAGCAGGTTCGCCCCGGAGACACTGCGGCTCATGGCTGAAGCCATGAAATTTGCCTATTTTGACAGGGCCAAGCATATGGGAGATCAGGACTTCGAAGAGATTCCCGTGGCAAAACTTGTTTCCAAATATCATGCCAGGAACATCAGAGAAAAAATCAAGACGAAGACTGTCATCCCCAGCTTGGAGATCGGGGGCGAGATTTTGACGTCGGAGAAGGGCCGAGAGACAACCCACTATTCGGTCATTGACAAATCCCGCATGGCTGTTTCAACGACATACACTTTGAACGGGGGATACGGCTCCCTTGTTGTTGCCGAAGGAACGGGTGTTTTGCTCAACAATGAGATGGCTGATTTCAACATGAAGCCCGGCTTCACTGATGACCAGGGGATGATTGGAACACAACCAAACCAGATCGCGCCCTACAAGCGCATGTTGAGCTCTATGACGCCGACCATTGTTGTCAAGGAAGGGAAGGCTTTCCTGATCACGGGCAGTCCGGGTGGACGAACCATCATAAACACGGTTTTGAGTGTTCTTGTCAATGTGATCGACTTTCAATTGCCCATCCAAAAAGCCATAGATGCGCCGCGTTTGAACCATGAATGGATGCCGGATATCCTCTACCTGGAACAGCGATGCAGGGAGAAAGAATTGAAGGAGGCGCTCGAAGCTATGGGGTATCACCTCAAATGGCGGCGTCAGGGCGATGCGCACTCCATACTCATTGATCCAGAGACAGGCCTCTTTTACGGAGCGGCTGACAGACGTGTCCGAGGGGCAGCCATCGGATATTGATCATGCGTCAAGCCAAGAGCCATGAGGGCATTGGTTGCGGAGGGGTATCGATTTTGTTATAAATGAAACAAATCAGGTATGTTAGGCATAATACGGTTGCAGGGGGATGGCAGGGACAGAGGATGCTTTTTAAGGGCTAATTTCTTTTGCGATTATTGACCCCTTGGAATGACTAAATAGATAAAGGAGGAACAAGTGATCAACATTCGGTCAACTTTGAAATTGACGTTAGTGACACTTTTTTTAGTCTATACACTTTTTCCCTTGCTGAATGCCCAGGAGGAAGAGGTTGAGGTGATCAGCCCCAGGTCTGTCGTGGGAGAGGGGATCTACAACAATAATGTGAAAATCTTGATCGATGGTCAATCCCCGGCAGAGGGCAGTCCCTGGGATTCCCCGCACAGCATCTTTTGGGAAAACACAGACACTTTCTTTGTGCTGGATTTGGGAGGGGTGTTTCAAATTACGGGGATTTTGATTCAAGTCGACGGAAACGACAATTACAATATTGATTACTCTGAAGATGGAACTGAATACAGACCTCTTATCCAGATCTTAGAGGCTCACGGCAATATCGCTTCAGGTTTGGACACCATAAGCAATGTTTTATCTAATCCGCACTATGTCGTCGATCTGGAATTCGAGCCCGTATCCACTCGTTTTGTCAAGGTCTATGCCACGTCAGGCGATAATCAATTTTCAGTCTCGGAATTTCAAGTTTTCGGAGCGCGAGCGGATACTCCAATCGAGGCTCTTGATACAGGAGAAGACCGTGTTATCCGCCCTGAAGGAATAGAGGCGCAAGGTGAATTCAACAACAGTGCTGACCTCATCGTGGATGGACGAATTCCTTTCGAAGAAAGTGCTTGGGATGCGTCAGAATGCGTTTTTTGGCGGGATGTTGACACGTCCTTCGTCATCGATCTTGGCGATGTCTATGAGATCACAGGCATCGTGGTTCAGGTTGACTCGGACGATGATTACAGGATTGAGTTTTCTTTGGCCGGAGATGATTTTATCCCCATCATGGAAATTGTAAGGGATGACGGAGAAGTGGCCGAGGGAATGGACACGATGAGTTCTATACCCGGCCATCCCGAGTTCATAACAGAACTTGAGTTTTTTCCTGTTCAGACCCGCTTCATAAGGGTGTATGCACTTGATGGGAATGATGAGTTTTCTGTCTCCGAGGTCCAAGTTTTTGGCCGCTCCCCATCGCGGTGAGCTGATTTTGAGAATCGATGTCTGCGCAATGGTATGGTTTCACCAATCTCTGTTCATGTTTAATTCAAGAGAGGGCGAATGACGGGCAAAACATATCCAAAAGGACAATCGCAAAAAAAGAGAGCTCCTCTTGAAAAAGAAATAGGACTCCCTCAGACCTCCTTTGGCGGCAAAAAAACAATCCAAGCCGCACTCAAAGAGAGCGAAGAAAAGTATCATAACCTTTTCGAACAATCGAACGATGCGATTTTTGTTCACGATTTGGATGGTCATATCAGAGACGTTAATCAGAAAGGGTTGGATCTTTTTGGATACACAAAACCTCAAATTCTATCCCTCAAGATCTCCAGGCTTCATCCTGATTATGCATTGAGCAAATCACAGCTGGCATTTGAGACGATCTCCCAAACAGGTTCGGTTAATTTTGACATAGATTTTTTGAGAAAAGACGGTACGATCTTTCCTGCATCTGTTTCGTCAAGCCTGTTTGAAGCGGGGGGGCGGAAACTGGTCCAGGGGTTGGTTCGTGATATCACCAGTCAACGAAAAGCCGAGCAGATACAATCAGTTCTTTTTAACATCACTCAAGCCACGAGCGCAGCGGAGAGCCTGGAGGAACTACTGCAAGTCATTCACCATCAATTGGGGACACTCATCGACACCACAAATTTCTATGTGGCGTTGTACGACAGGGAGAGTGACCTCTATTCTTTTCCCTTTGTGAAGGATGAGTTTGAAGAGAACGATACGTTTTCTCCACAAGAATTGAAGAAGAGTCTCACTGATTGCGTAAGACGAACGGGCAAGGCGCTGCGTGTGGATTATGATGTCCACAAAAAGCTCACCGACGAGGGCGAAGTTGATCTGGTTGGAACGGATTCAAAACTCTGGATGGGCGCTCCGCTCAAAACGCCAGAAGGGATTATGGGAGTTGTCGTTGTGCAGAGCTACAGTGATGATATCCTGTATTCCGAAGGAGATTTAGAACTTCTCTCGTATATTTCGGAGCATATTGCTATGGCCATCAACAGAAAGCGCGCCGAAGAAAAAATAAAGGCGTCGCTGAAAGAAAAAGATGTGTTGCTCAAAGAAATCCACCACAGGGTCAAAAACAATATGCAAATCATTTCTAGTTTGATCAGGCTTCAATCCAGAGATATTGAGGATGAGATGGTGCAAAGAATCTTTGAAATAAGCCAAAATCGGATTCGTTCCATTGCCCTCATACATGAAACCCTCTACCAATCGGAAGACCTTTCTCAAATTGATTTCTCACAATACATGCACAAATTGACCACTCATTTGCTATCCATCTACCGCCCCCAGGCTACAGCGCTGAATATCAACCTGGACGTCCAGGAGGTGCTGTTGGATATCAACCAGGCTATACCCTGTGGTTTGATTATCAATGAGCTGGTCTCCAATGCCATGAAACACGCTTTTCCTTTGGATAAAGGCGGGGAAATCTATTTGCGCTGTGCAGAATCGGAGGGAGTTTTTACGCTAATTGTGAAGGACAATGGCAAAGGATTCCCCGGGGATATGGATTTTAGAAAGGCCGACTCCTTAGGACTTCAGATTGTGAGCGATCTTGTCCAGCAGCTCGAGGGAGATATACGTCTTGAGCAGGAGGAGGGGACAGCCTTTGTCATCACTTTTAGACATTCGTCCTAGTTCTTTTCGTCTCGTTCCCATCACACGTCTTCCCTCAAATGCACCATCTCCTGTTTCAATACGTCTTGAATGATTCACAATTTGTTGGACAGGCTGGTTATCTTTTTGGTAAAACGTGGAGGAGAAACACCCACGGGAGTCACGATAATCCAAGATTGTTCCCGACAAGAGCGTATTTAGATATATCAGGAAAGGATGCATCACATGACTGAGGACGTGTACAGAAAACTCGCCGCTCATCTTGATGATCTTCCCGGCGGGTATCCTTCTACGGAAACCGGTGTAGAGCTGCGGATTCTACGGCGGCTTTTCACACCGGAAGAAGCAGACATGGCAGTTCATCTGAGTCTGATTCCGGAAGAGGCCAAGGTTATTGCACTCAGGGCCAAGCGGTCTTTGGAGGGAACAAAAGACCTTTTGGACGAAATGTTTCAGAAAGGGCTGGTCTTGAAGCTCGAAAAAGCGGGACGCCCGCCGCTCTATATGGCGCTCCAGTTTGTTATCGGTATTTGGGAGTATCATGTCAACACTGTCGATAAGGAGCTCGCGGAAGACATGGAGGAGTACATTCCCCATCTATTTGATTGTGATGTCTGGAGGGAAGCCCCCCAGCTTCGCACGGTTCCCGTTAACACGAGCATCAGCCACAAACTTGAAATTATGCCCTATGAAACAGCCGAGGAATTGGTGAAGAATCAGCGCCATTGTGTCGTTGCTCCCTGCATATGCCGGCGTGAGAAGACTCTTTTGGGCGAGGGCTGTGATGCACCTGAAGAAGCCTGTTTGGTGTTTGGCGCGGGCGCCAAGATTTATGAAGCAAGGGGAATCGGACGGGTGATTGATATTCAAGAGGCCTTGGCCATCATTAAAAGTGCGGATGAAGCCGGGCTTGTGCTCCAGCCCAGCAATTCAAAGGATATTGTGAACATATGTTGTTGTTGCGGCTGTTGTTGCGGCATTCTTGCCGGTATTAAAAAACATCCCAAACCGGCGGTGATTGTTTCCAGTCCCTTTATCTGTTCGGCAGACAAGGATAAATGTATAGGATGCGGGGTGTGTGTCCGGCGGTGTCCCATGGATGCTGTGGAGCTCCGGAATGACAAAGTCTTGCTTAATTCCGATCGGTGCATAGGGTGTGGGTTGTGTGTGTCCACCTGTTTGGGAGATGCCCTTTCGCTCCGAAGAAAACCCCAATCCAAACAGAAGACAGTGCCGGACACCTACAGGAATGCCATGGTCAATTTGGCCCGGGAAAGGGGAAAGCTTAAACCCTCTTCGGCGGCGAAGATGGCCCTGAAGTCTAAACTGGATCGCCTTCGATCGTGAAAGAAACCCTGTCAATGAGAGCAAAATTCCTGCTTTTTGCCGGGGTCTTTATTATCTCCCTGTCGAATGTTTCGGGGGCGGAAGACGAACAAAAGAAAGAAGAAAAGAAATCCCGGGAAAGCAGCTTTTTTGTGCTTCCAGTCATTTTTTATACTCCGGAGACAAGGCTGGCTTTTGGTGCGGGAGGGGGATATTATTTCCGGGCAGCCAGAGGAGACCCGGCAACCAGACTTTCCCGTCTGGACGGATTTTTTATCTACACGCTCCGGAAGCAATTCAGAGTCACTTTGATGCCCGAGATTTTCTTCAGTCGGAATGTCTACCGTCTTCAAACCGCACTGAGTTTCAGCTACTTCACGGATAAATTTTTCGGAATTGGACCGGAAACAACAAAAGAGATGGAAGAAAATTATACCTCGCGCATCTATACGTTTCGATTGACCTTTGAACGGAAACTCATGTTCAGCTTGAGTGCCGGCGTGAAGTATGAACTGGGCCGCTTCCGTCTTGTCGAGACCGATAACGGAGGCCTTTTAGCCAATGGGGATATTCCGGGAAGTGAAGGAGGCATCAGCTCAGGGCTCGGGATCTCTTTGAACTGGGACACCAGGGATAATACCTATTTCCCTTCATCTGGATGTTATCATCAGGCCTGGGTGCTGTTTTTCCGCCGCACCTTCGGCAGTGATTTTCATTTCAACACCTATGTGCTTGATCTCAGGGCCTATTTTACTTTTTTGACCTCTCATGTTCTGGCCATTCAGGGGTATTTCAGTTTCATGACCGGTGATCCTCCCTTCCAAATGATGTCCTTGATGGGCGGCCAAAAGAACATGCGTGGATACTGGCTGGGACGCTTTCGTGACAAAAATTTGATCACTCTTCAGACGGAATATCGGATACCACTGGTCAAACGTATCGGGGTTGTTGGTTTTGCCGGACTGGCGAATGTGGCCGATCGTTTGAGCCATTTCGGCCGCAGTGATCTGAAATACAGTCTGGGTTTTGGCTTGCGCTATGCTTTCAATCCCAAAGAAAAGCTTAACCTTAGGTTGGATATTGGCTTCACCAAAGAAGGTGCGGGATTTTATGTGACGGCGATCGAAGCGTTCTGACCGCATCTTATTGAATCATTTATAATACAGAAAAGCAAGCATGCCCGCTTCGGCCTTCAAACGGTTTTTGCCATCACACAATCTGGTCACTTCATATTGCACACAGAATCGAGTGCCATCACGGAAGTAAAGATATTAACCCCAGTCAAGAAAAGATTGCGAATCGGGGTGATTTGATGTACGTTATAGAAACCTGTGCGGGGAGAGAGGACATAGATTATGGGGCCTTGCTGATTGAGGACTCATCCGCTTGAAAGGAGAGGTGAGATGGATGATTCAGTCCGCTTGCTGAGGAAGTCCAAGCAATTCATCCCGGGCGGATGCTCGACAGAGAGCAAAAAAGTACAGTCTCTGTTTGCTTCGGATTGGGGGCCGTTCTTTTTCAGCTCAGCCGATGGGGTCGAGTTGGTTGATTGCGATGGCAACCGTTATATTGACTTCAGTATGGGGCTGGGATCATGCCTTCTCGGCTACAATCATCCGGTTATTGTCGAAGCCATACAAAAGGCGCTGAAAAACGGCATCATCTCCACGGTGTCTTCCTCGCTCGAGCCCCAACTGGCTGAATTGATCGTGGAACTGTTCCCTTCCGTGGAGCAGGTGCGCTTTCTAAAAACAGGAGCCGAAGCGTGCAGCGCGGCGGTTCGGTTAGCTAGGGCTTACACCTACAGAGAATTTATCCTAGCTTCCGGGTATTTCGGTTGGCATGATTGGAGCAACAAAGATGCCGGGGTTCCGATTTCGACACGAAATCTGTGCCTGGAATTTCTGTTCAATGATCCCGCCGATTTTCTCGATAAGTTCAACAAGCTGCCGGAGTATCCGGCGGCTGTTATCATCGAACCCGTGATGGACGGCTCGCCTGACAGGAATTTTTTGAAAACCGTGAGAGACATTTGCACTAAATGTGGAATTGTGCTGATTTTCGATGAGAGCAAAACAGGTGCCAGACTCGCCCCCGGAGGTGCTCAGGAATACTACAGTTTCTTGCCTGATTTAACCGTGTTGGGAAATAACATTGCAGGCGGGATGCCGCTGGCAGCTGTAGGGGGGAAGAGGGATGTGCTGGAGACCTGGCGGAAACTATGGATTTCTTCAACCTTGGCAGGAGAAAGCCTCAGCCTGGCCGCTGCTATTGCAACACTCAAATTTGTCCGGGAACACCCGGTGAATGATCACATCCTGGAAATAGGAACAGAGTTCTTAAAAGGATGCCATAAAATGGCTGGCGATTTTCCCGATATCTGTACCTATTCTGGTATTCCGCATATGAGTAAAGTCGGTCTGATGGAAACTTTGCCCAACCTGAAAAGCTATGAAGCCGAATTCTATCAGGAAATTTTACGGGCCGGTTTTATCATGGACCATAAAGGATACAATTTTCCGTCCTATGCGCACTCGAAGGAGCACATCAAAAACTGTCTGGAAGTTCTTCAGCGGACTTTCGAGTGGATTGAGCGCCGAATCTAATCGATCGTCACGGCGGGGTAAAATTTTTTTATGTCTTTATCGAAGCCCCGTATACTATGCGGCACACCCATACTCTGTCTTGCCCGCAGGATGTTAAAAGCCTCTTCACTCTGAGAGGTTACTGTCTGGCAATAGACTGATCTACCCTCAAAATCTACTGGAGATATGTGAAGCCATAATACATGTTTAAAAATTTCGCGGTACGTAGTACCATGAGCGGACTATGGGTGAAGATGTCGTTTTTCTCCTGGCCTCATTCCTGGCTGCAATCGGCGCAACTCTGGCTGGTTTCGGCAGCTCGATGTTGCTTATTCCTGTGGCTGTGAGCTTTTTTGATTTAAAGATGGCTGTGTTCCTTGTTGCCTGCTTTCACCTGTTCAACAACCTCTTCAAAATCAGAATCTTTTGGAGGAAAATCGATTTCAAGACCTTCCTTCTTTTTGGCATTCCCAGCATCGTTTTTGCTTTTGTCGGTGCCAGGTTCATCACCGTCATTCCTCTGGATGGTGTCAAGACCATCCTGGGTGTATTTTTAATTGGCTATGCGTTTTTCACTCTTTTAAAACCCACGTTTTCAATGAGAGAGAACAAAGCCAATGCGTTTCTCGGTGGAGGTCTATCTGGTTTCCTGGCTGGTCTCATCGGCATGGGAGGTGCGATCAGATCTTCCTTCCTTGTGGCCTTCAATCTTCCCAAAGAAGTGTATGTGGGCACATCGGCTATGATTGCCGTGGTCATCGATTTGACAAGAATCCCCACTTATTTATTCACACGAGCCGTGGAATGGAATCCGTATTTCATGCTCATTCCGTTTCTGGTCCTCAGTGCCTATCTTGGGGTCCGGGTAGGAAAAATTCTTCTGGCCAAAATCAATCAGGAGACATTTCGGCGAATTGTTTCCGTGGCCCTTCTGCTGGCAGGCCTCAAGATCATTTTTTAAGGAATAAAAAGGGAGGAATTGGCCGCTGACAGCCCTTTCAACCGGCGCGGCGAGCTGTCTTTGATGAGCGGAGCGACGAATTGGCATCATCCTTGATAATCCTTCTATCCCCAGGGGTTTTATGAATGCTTTCTCTATGGAGTTGATCTTTCATGGTGGATGCGATGTAATGTCTTCGGCTAAATGTACTGTCAATGAAACAAGAAAGCAAAAAAGCCGTCATTGCCGCACTCCTCGGCAACCTGGCCATCGCTCTTTTTAAGTTGGCTGCGGCTCTTGTCAGCGGCTCTGCTTCCATGCTCGCTGAGGCCTACCATTCTGTTTCTGATACATTTAACCAGGTTCTCCTTTTGTACGGACTGAAGAGAAGCAAGAAGCCTCCGGATAAGTGCCACCCCTTCGGCCATGGTAAGGAGCAGTTTTTTTGGTCCTTTGTGGTGGCTATCATCCTTTTTGGCATTGCGGGTGTGCTATCTGTCAGGGAGGGATACCATAAGTTCCAGCACCCTGAATCCTTAAGCCATGTCGGATTGACCTACTTAGCCATTGCTGTGGGATTGGTATTTGAGGCCCTGGCTTTGCGGATTGCTATCAAAAGCGTCAGAGCGGAAATGGAGACAGAAAAACACAGGACTTTTTTCGATGCCGTCAAACAGAGCAAAGATCCTACTGTTATGACTGTGCTTGTTGAAGATACTCTGGCTATAACTGGTCTTTTGATTGCAGTGATAGGAATCACACTGGTTCAGTTGACGGGTATTCTGTGGTTCGATGCTGTCGCCTCGATTTGCATTGGCCTGTTGCTCATGATATTTGCCCTCTTCCTTGCATCAGAAACGCGAAAGCTGCTGATTGGCGAAGCCGTCACACCCCGTTTGCGGTTGGATATCCTTGGTTGTCTTGAGTGTTTTTCCGAAGTCGAACAGGTCATCAGCATGAAAACCATGCATCTCAGTCCCAAAGATGTCATTGTTGCCGTGGAGCTTAACTACAGAGATGACTTGACCGTTAACAAACTTGAGGAATTGAACGACAAAATCGAAAGCAAGATCAAGGAGTTTATACCGAACGCTAAAGTCTATCTGGAAGCAGAAAACAGTGGGTGCTGACTGCGATTTTTCTTTGTATTCACTTGCGTGTGTAGATATCAAAGTGACTCTTCTTGGTGGCAAGACTGACCCTGTCCCGGAACCATTCCTGGAAGGATTCGGACAACATCCGGAAGGAACAATGGGCCCATTGGTCGATGGCAAAATACTCCGGTTTGAGACTGTCCAGATCAGGAGCCAAATTTTTTTCCATCATATGCCATATTGTAAGCTTCAAATCAGATAGTGAATCAAGGTCGGCATGAAAAGAATACAACGCATTCTCCACTTGACCCCTTTCAGCAGGGATATCTTTGCTTCTCGAATATGTCAAGCCAAAGGGATCAGGTTAACTTTAGACTTCATTTCAGTATAGGTTTTGTTGAGCAGTTTTGTGCAGGCATGGATGGCCTCAATGGCTGGCGCCGGGGTTTTTGTCATACGGGCAAGCTCGAGAACAGCCCCGATCAATGCCTCTGTTTCCAAAGTCCGGCCTGCTTCGACGTCTTGCAGCATGGAGGTCTTATGGGCTCCGACTCCTTCGGCTCCTGCGATTCGCTTGTCTATTGTGTGACGGAATTCGATATCCAGTTTCCCGGCGATGGCCTGCGCTTCACGCATCATCATGGCCGCCAGATTCCTCGTTTCCAAGAATCGACAGATATCTTGGAGAGTGGCATGAGTCAATGCACTTATCGGATTGAAAGACAAGGCCCCCCAGGCTTTAAGCCAGATTTCTGAACGGATATTCGGGAGTATGTAAGATTTGAATCCCGCGTCAATCAGGGCTTTTTGAAGTTTGAGACAGCGATCACTCTCTGAACCGTCCAGCTCCCCTACAGAGAAGCGAATGCCTTCGACCTGCTGAATCACGCCGGGTTCTATCACGGCCGCTGCCGGGTAGGCGATGCAGCCGATGATGCGATCGGCATCTATGTTAGCCGTGATTGCCCCAGACGGATCAAGGGAGGCCAGACGTGTTCCCTCGAAAGCACCCCCATGCTTATGGAAATACCACCATGGAATACCATTCTGGACAGTGACGACGGTCGTGTCTGTGTCATAGAGAAGCGGTATTCGTTCTGCGACCTGGGATATGTGGTGGGCCTTTACGGCGAGAATGATGCAATCTTGAGGCCCCGCTTTATCAAACTGCCCAGTGAAATGGCCACCTGTCACATGATGCTCGGTTCCGTCCTGCATAATCAGGCGCAGTCCTTTTTTCTGGAGGGCCTCCAGCTGTTCGTCTTGATCGATGAAGGTTAGCTCTTGTCCAGAGACAGATAACTTGGCCCCCAAAAATCCTCCCATAGCACCCGTCCCCACGATGCATATGCGCATTGTGTTCTCCTTTCATTGTTTACATATCCTGTACGTAAACGGAAGCATCTCGATTTCCTTGATGACGCTAGAGCCAGTGTGCGCTATGGAGGGACCAGATTGTGTGATGGCAAAAACCCTTTGAAGGCCCATGGGGCGGGCATGGTTCCTTTCCTCGAAAGGAAAGAAGAGCCGACGCCGGAAACCGAACCGATTTTCCTCCCTGGGGAAAATTGGCGTGTTTTCGGGCCGCACCAATCTGATTTCTGCTGTGCCTTCCATCTTGGATTTGGAGATGCTTGACACGTGCACTTAACGCTTGCCTCAAGGATTATGAGTTTATATCATAGTAAAAACGCAAGAAAGTTGCCAAGACAAATATGAGAAACACACCAACAACTTAACTTCACACCGGAATAAGATGCCCGAGATGTATACTCATCAGAATCCGGGCTCTCGAATGTCCTTCATCTGGATTTTGCTCTCTGTCTTTTTTGCGACGTGTGCGTCCATGTTCAACAAAAAGGCTGCCCTATTGGGAAAGGGGGGTGGCATTCTGACCTCTCTCTTAACTCCGTGGTATCTGGCGGCTTTAGTGTGTTTGGTTCTGCTGGCCTGCGCGTGGATTATGGCTCTTCGTTATCATCCGTTATCCTTTGCCTATCCATTCATGAGTTCAGTCAGAGGATTCGTCCTTTTTGGTGCCTGGTATATCTTTCATGAACAGGTTTATACACATGAAATTGTGGGGATGGGGATTCTCATGGCCGGGATCATGCTGATCGGAGTAAGCCGGAGATCATGAGCCATTACATCGCAGTGGCCGTCGTCATCGGGCTCATGGGAGTTGGGCAGGTATTACTGAAAATGGGCACACGCAATAAAAAAAACTGGCTGCACTCATTTTTCAATCCCTATACATTCTTGGGGTTTGGCCTTTATATGCTGGCTCCCATCTTCAGTATTCATGCCCTCCAAGCCATTTATCTCAAACACCTCAATGCCTGGACTGGCTTGGGCTATGTGCTCGTTGTCATCCTTTCTCAAATCATCTTAAAAGAAGAGGTGAATCGCCTGATGATACTCGGCTGTGTTCTCATCGCTGCAGGGGTGTTTGTTTTCTCTTTTCCTTTTTGACTAAAATGCCGGTTGTATGACATAAATGGTCTCAAGAAAAAATGAGGCGCCTTTGATCTCGCCCAGCACCAAGGCCATTGTCGTTCTCCTCTGTGCCGGAATTGCCTGCGGCAGGGAAGAAATACGGGACATAGCCGATGCGCACGGCATTTCTGTTGAGAATAGCTTCAATCGCTGCCCGATGAGGTGTGATCGTGGATGATTCGCCAGCCTTCGGCTTTGCGTTGGAAGACAAGGGTGAAAAGGCCGCCTTTCAATGATTTTTTTGCCTGAACCTCCCACCTGCCCAGAACGAGAACAATATTTCTGGACAGCACTTTGATGTCTAGGTCAGTGAAACCCAGATTTCCCATTTCCTCACCCGCATAGTTTTTCTTGTAGCGCAAACGTAAACTCTCCCAGCCTTCAAGTCTTTGGTCTCCAGACTGGAAAGTGAAACTGTCCGACTGCCAATAGTGGGACATAAAGCTTTCGAGATCCCCTTTGTTCCAGCTTGATCTTTGATGGGCCAGGATTCGCGTGATTTCCTTCGTGATTTCAGAATTGCTGGCACTGATGATCAAGGATGGAATCAGGAAAACTAGAAACCAAACAAGCATCTTTTTCATGAATCCTCCTTTTCTAATCGCGTTTTACTGTTCTTTTGATTCTGAAGCTCTTTGACATAGTCTTCCGGATAGTCAATATCCTTAAGAATGGCCGGTGATTCAACCGCCACTTCCTCCACATCATCTGGATGCCCATGAACGAGAGCTCTAAGTCCAACGGCAGCATCGAGAGCCGCCACCTCGTCCCTATACTTGCAGTCAAAGAGGACGGGATGTCCCCGTCTCATTTGGAAGACGGGTACGACAATGCCCTTTCCTGTATTCTGATAGGTGTGGATGATGCTGTCGATGACCCATGCGGGGATAGTCGGCTGATCTCCCAGGATGATGAGCACAGCTGAGGCCTCCTTCGCGATCGCTTCGAAACCTCTCTGGATAGATGAGAGCATGCCTTGCTTGAACCGGGGATTGAATATCATCGATACCGGGTATTTATCAAGTTTTTTTGCGATTTCATCCTTGTTGGCTCCCAGCACGACGACGGTTTTTTGGATTTGGGATTGGAGGACGTTTTCGACAACCGTTTCGATCAGGGTCTGGTCCCCGAAGGGAAGGAGTTGCTTGGGGCGTCCCATTCTTTTTGATTCTCCGGCGGCCAGGACAATTCCATAGATCATGCCTGCTCCTTGGACTGGCTCTGTATTGTGTTTCGGATGAGCACGAGTTCTGCTGCGATGCTGATGGCAATTTCCTGGACAGTTTTTGATTGAATCTCGAGGCCAACCGGAGCGTGGATCCGATCCCATTGGACGGCCGTTGTCCAGCCTTTCTCGAGGAATTTATCACGCATGATCCTGGTTTTATGGGCGCTGCCTATCATCCCGATATAGGCGGCCTCTGAGGCGATACAAGCCCGGAGTGCTTCGGCATCGTGCTTGTGACCACGGGTGACAATCACGACGTAGGAGTCTTCGGATAGCTTGAAATTCCTGAGAGTCTTTCCGATATCACCGACAATTATCTCATTCACCTCTGGAAGGTTTTCCGCGTTCGCCCACTCGACTCTGTCATCCATGACGCTAACTTTAAAATCGAGAAGAACTCCCAGATGGGCCAAAGCCTGACCAATATGTCCTGCTCCGGCGATCACAAGATGTGAAGGGGGAAAGAGGGGTTCCAGAAAAAGGAGGTCTTCCTTCCCTGTTGGGCCGGCGGCTTTTTCTTCGGATCTGAGAAGCTGGGGAGTCCCGGTTCGAAAGGATTCTTTCAATGGCGCATAAAAGTGCTGATTGAATTCCTCCTTGTCCTCGCCATGGATTTGGATTTTCTTGATCCACTGCCGGGAAACCTGGACCCGATCCTTGTCCAGACCTTGAATGGATGTTACGAGTACTCCGGGTTTCCTTTGATCGAGACTCTCCTCCAGCGCTTTGAATGTATCCAGATGGTGTTCTGTCTCCGTGTCGATGAGCAGTTTGGCTTCCCCCCCGCATATGGCTTCTTCCTCGGATAAGACATCCTCCCCGGTCATGCTTATGGTAGTGAGAAGGGATGTTTTTTCCTGAATGGCTTGAAGGGCCATGCTGTGTGCCGTGGCCTCGAGAAGCCCTCCTCCCACAGTCCCCGTTAAAAGCCCCTTTCGGGAAAAGATAGCAGAAGCGCCCGGGATTTGAGGGCTCGAGCCCTTAATGGCGACAACAGTTGCCAGAGCCAATGGCTCTCCTTTTTTTAATTCTAACAAGAGTGATTCATAGATGGTTGCCATTTCACGTGTCCTCTAGGAATTGATGAGTTTCTGCTCCAAGTGGTTCATGATAGCCGACTGAACATCGCTGTCCGCAACATCGAATATCCTGTCGACATTCCGTCCCAGCTTTTCAAGAAGTGCATCGCAAAGCTTAGCCCTGACTGTGAGAAAAAGCCGTGGAGAGGGATATTGGGATGCGGCTAAGACGGCTGACCAGAGTCCCTTGCCTCCGAGTTCGTAGGGGCCGATTTCGTCGACAAAACAAATATCGATGTTCTTAGCCGCAAATATGATTCTTCTCGCCTGTTCAAGGGCTTCAGGGATGAAGAAATAGGGGCCGATTTTTTCCCAATCTTTATCGCCTTGTTTTCTCAGGAATGAACGCCTCGTCTCCTCCTTCAAGTCGAAGAGATCGTAGCCGGTGACTGTATTGTCGTCACGGACAGACAGACTGAGAAAACCTCCGATCCTGAAATCCTTTTTTTTAAGCTCCGAAGTGATTTTTTGCAGGAGTGTTGTCTTTCCTGCTTGGACCTGCCCAGTCAGGATATCGATGATCACAGTATATATATCACACAAGTGACAGAATTGTGTTGACCACAATCACTTCAGCAAGATCTTTTTTGTATGCGTTTTCTGTCATCGGCTTAGCATCGCCCATGGCGGTTTTGACCGCGTTCTGGATGAGAGGCTTTGTGGCCTTCTTTGCCTTGATGAGTTTTTCTGCTTTGTCCAGCCGCCAGGGTATCGGCGCTACACCGCCCATGACAATTTTAATTTCCTTAAATGCGCCCTCTACAAGAATTCCATGCACAGCCACTGAGACCACGGCAAAATCCCAAGTCCCTCTCTCTTTGAATTTGAAATACGTGCTTGCGGCACCTTTTCGAGGCGGAGGAATCCGGATTTCTCGCAACACTTCATTCGGTTTGAGCACGTTCTCTTGGCGGACATTGGCTCTCGGTAATGTGTAAAATTTGTCGAGCGGGATGGTTTTATCCCCTGTGTGTGTGCTGATAGTCACTTCGGCATCAAGGCTGATAAGGGCTGGTGCCAAGTCTGAAGGATAGACAATGTGACAGATCCCACCGCCGAAAATGGCATGATAGCGGTTCCTGCCTTTCGTGGCATAGCAACGGCTCCCACCTTTTTTGCGGCACTTGACTTGAGGATCGCGGTAGTACCAGCATCGGGGTCGCTGGCAGAGGTTCCCACCTACAGTCCCCACGTTTCTGAGCTGAGGAGTGGCCAAAGATATGGCGGCTTCTTGAAGGACCGGATAGCGCTGCCTGATCTCCGAATTTTCGGCTAGCTCTGCCACTTTGGTCAGGGCGCCGATGTGCGTTCCTTTGTCAGTGTTCTTGATATAAGCGAGGTCTTGAATGGCACTCACGTCGATGAGGACTTCAGGATCAACGATTTCGTTTTTTATCTCGTCCAGGAGATCTGTGCCTCCGGCTATGATAAAAGACCCTTGTTTGGGGGGCAGGGAAGTGACCTGATCGATTGTCTGTGGCTGGGCTATCTTGAATGAGTTCATCGGCTTGCCTCCTTTCCCTTTAAGGCCTGAAGAACCTTACCCGGTGTCATCGGGATCTTTCTTGGGTGAACTCCTATAGCGTTGTAAACAGCGTTGCCGATCGCTGCAGCGATCGGAATTCGTGGAGGCTCACCCAATCCCTTGGTACCGAGGATATTGATCCTGGGATCGACCATATCGACAAAAAGAGGGATGATCTCGGGCATATCCATGGCCGTGGCTATTTTGTAGTCCCGCCAATTGGGATTCACAAGAGTTCCTGTTGCCTCGTCCAGGATCCTGTGTTCAAACAATGCTGTGCTGATTCCCTGAGTAATACCACCTATAAGCTGGCTTTCGGCCGTCTGTTTGTTCATGATTTGCCCCGATTCATGGACGGCGACAACCTTGAGAACTTTGATTTGACCTGTCACTCGATCGACTTCGACTTCAACAAAATGGGCGCCGAAAGAGTTGTAGGCGTATCCCTGGGGAAGCCCCATTCGCTCGCCGTGAAAAACGGTTTCCCGGCGTAGATTGCGGGCGAGCTTTTTGAAGTCAATCGATTTTTCCGGATTGCTTTTTGCCACCAGTTTTTTGCCGGTAAGGATGATGTCTTCGGCGGGCACTTTGAGCATACTGGAGGCCATATCTTTGAGCCTCTCTGCAGCGTTGAGAGCTGCCCGTCTTACAGCCGGAGCAACAGATGGAACCGTCAAACTGCCACCTGAAAGAATGGCCCAGGGGTAGTCTGTATTTCCGATCTTGACGGTGATGTCCTTAGGTTCAAGGCCCAGAGTTTCTGCTGTTATCATAGCCATGAACGTCCTTGTGCCGCAGCCTATGTCCTGGGTGCCGCTGATGACATCCACGCTGCCGTCAGGGTAGATTCTCACATCGGCAAGAGTTCCCGGGACACCGCCGCCCCACCAGATCTGAGAAGCCATTCCCAGTCCGCGACGGACTATTCCTGACCCATCTCCCGGCGTTTTATTTCGTCTCTGCCAGGCGATCTTTTCAGCCCCCAGCTCATAGCATTTATCCACCCCTTTGGAGGAGTAGGGGATACCGGTATCACCCTGGTTTTTTAGAGAGTAGTTTTTCTTCCTCAATTCCAGCGGATCCATGCCGATTTGGTTGGCCAGCTCATCCAAAAAGCCTTCAAAACCGAAAGTCCCCTGCACGTGACCGGGCGCTCTTGCAGGCCTCTGAGGGCCGGTGTTGGTGTAAACCGTGAATTCCTTGACGCTCACGTTGGGACACTTGTAGACATCCCATATCGGTTCTGCACATCTGTCACCCTGTTCGATCCCGCCAGAGGTGTAGTTGAGCAGTGAGAGGGCCGTCAACGTGCCGTCTTTTTTAACCCCGCCTCTATAGGTTTGAAGGCTCGAAGGGCGGTTTCCGACGCACAGAGCATTCTCTTTCCGTGTAAGGATGATTTTCACCGGTCTTTGCGTGTGTTTGGCCAGCATGGCAGCGACCACAGTGTGTTGGCTCACAAACAGTTTGCTCCCAAAACCTCCGCCCATGTAATGCTTGATTACTTGAACTTTGCTTATGGGGATGCTCAGAGCCTGAGCCAGGCCGTCTCTCACGCTATGGACGCCTTGAGTGGAATCCCAGACGGTGAGCCGGTCCCCGTTCCACTTGGCGATGCTGGAGTGTGTCTCTGCAGGATGGTGGATTTCTACGGGAGTTTGATAGGTGTGTTCCATAACCACCTCAGCTTCTTTCAATCCCGCTTCCACGTCGCCTCTCTTCTGGTCGTTGAACTTGTGGATGTTTTTCCGTTTGGCATGGACCTGGGGAGAACCTTCTTCCTTGGCTCTTTCCTCTGTGACGGCGTAGGGAAGAGGGTTGTATTCCACCTCTATCAGTTTGAGGGCTTTTTCAGCGGTCTGCTCATCGACAGCAGCCACAGCAGCGATCTGGTCCCCGACATAGTTCACCTGTTTCACGCCGAGCTCGATGGCCGCCTTAACTCCAGCTAGTTTTTTGGCGCGGCTCAGATCGATAGAAACAATTTCGGCACGGGGGTGGACCGATCGCAATATTTTGCCATGAAGCATGTTGCGCAGTTTTATGTCCTGCGTATAGGGGGCTTGGCCCGTGACAATTTTGTGACCGTCAATCCTGGGCGTGTGTTGGCCGATGATTTGGAAGTCCGGATGTTCCGCCCCCTCAGACGCAGGGGGGATTTCGGGTTTTGTGTCTTTGGCAAGTTCTGTATAGAGGAGATGGCTGTCCTTGAGGTTTTTTGGATGATTATCTCTGGACATTTCAAACCCCCTTCATCTTTTTGGCCGCTTCAGCGACGGCCTTGTAGATGTGCATGTAGTTGCCGCATCGGCAGATGTTCCCTGAGAGCGCCTTTTTGATTTCGTCGAGCTGAGGATTCGGATTGTTCTGGAGAAAATTGGCAGATGTCAAGATAAATCCGGGTGTGCAGAATCCGCATTGATAGGCATCCACTTCAATAAATACCTGTTGGACGGGATGCAATGCATCGGCATTGGCCAAACCCTCGATTGTCGTGATCTCCTTGCCATCGGCCAGGATAGCCAAATAGAGACAGGAATAGACGGGTTTACCATCCACAATGACGGTGCAGCCGCCGCATTCACCCTGGTTGCAGATGCGTTTTGCTCCTGTCAGGTTGAGCCTTTCTCTGAGGACATCGAGAAGGGTTTCTCTGGGCTCGACCACAAGAGTCTGTTTTACGCCGTTGACAGTCATGGATATTTTTTTCCTGGAATAGACTGGAATTTTTCCCCTCTTCGTCTGCAGTGATTCGGATTCCTGGGCTAGGAGCTTTGGCGCAATAGCTGCACCAACAGCGCCTCCCCCGAACCCTTTGATAAAATCCCGCCTGGTAACGGGATTGGTTGGTTTGTGTTCCTTTTTTTCCATGGCGCCTCTCCCTTGAAAAAGATTTGAGAAAGTTCAAATGAGACGGATAAGTGCGACAATGAGCAGACAGCCCAAGAGAATAGCTGGGGATAAAACCTGATTGAGTCTTTTGACGGCTCGGGAATCCGGGATTCTATCGGCAACCGTGCCAATCTGGCTTCCGATCCAGAATCCTGCCGGAACAGTGACCAGCGAAAGAAGAACGGCGTAGTGTATGTGGTACAGCGACAGGGGGAAGACCGTACCGGGAACGACACAGGCAGGAATGCCGGTTGCAAACTTTACAAGGGGGAACAAATTGGCTGCCATCAATGCCGCCATGCCGCCCATGAAGGCTTGTCCCAGCCCTCTCTGTGTCAACCTTTCTTTGATGAGTATCACCACAACCACAAAAGCAGCCCCTTCTGTGATGAAGGCGAAAATCGGATTGGCGATTGCTCCATGCAGGATGGGATACCCCAGAAGGAGGGCATCAAACATCTTGATCAGAGAAGCGATGACGATGAGCAGGGCAACGCCGAGGATGCGCCTGGATACGATCCAACTGGCCGCAATGAAAAGAAGTGCGAAGCCTGTCATCAAAGAACCGGAGATATGGGAGGCACATTGTTTGAGATGCATGCCCAGGGCCGCTTCGGACAGCCCCCAAACGGCTCCAAGCATGACCACTGGCCCCAAATAGGAGCTCGGGTTTTTGTTGTGCATATTTTCCTCCAATGGGGGATGAGATTTCCTCGATTGGTCCCTAAATTATAATTCTCTTCTCTTTGTTTAGCAACATTATTTCTCGCTTGGCAAGGAATTTGAGCGGTCCGGGATCCAAAGGAGGAAACAAAAGGATCCTCAGCACTGTTACCCATAGGACAGATTGATCTTGCCTGGATGCCAATCATAACAGGTTGAAGCGATGCTTGGCTTGAAAATTGGATTCAGAGGATCGACCTTGAAGCGCAAAAGATGGAGAAATTCTTGCCGTGTGGGGTGCTCTACGATTCACAGGACATTTTGTCATGTTCCAGAGATTGTCGTGTGAGGGCAAAGGAGTATTCCACTATTTCATCCAATGTTTTGAATCCGGAATTGCTGATGTTTTTATCGAGAAGCTTTCTCTTGCTCAATTCCGCCTCTTCGGCCACGTCATCCATGGTTGCGATTTCCAAGCCTTTTGAGAAGAATACGGCCTCTGCCGCATCGATGATGGCACTTCGTCGTTGCTCCTTTTCCCGTTGCCGTCTTTCTACTATTCCCATCTGTGCCTCCTAATTTATCTAGTCCTGGCTTTGTTCATTAATCGCCATATCAGAGAATGACTCGTCGTCATTATTTTTATTGCACTAGAGCAGTTTACACTTAAGATTGTGAAGAAAAAATAAATAAACTGTAAAATTTCGATTAATTTTTGCCCGGCATTATCCGGCTGGAATTGCGAGAACAATATTGCCAATGTGCCTGTCGGTGAGAGCAATGTCCCGCGCCTGATAGTCTAGATTGTGAACACCTGGAGGAGAAGGAGACCGATAAGCGCGGCCATCGCGAGGTAGTAGGTCATAGGAATCAGGGTTTTCCGGATAAGCAGCCCTTCTTTTCCCAGGAGACCGACGACCGCTGAGGCGGCAACGACATTGTGCACGCAGATCATGTTGCCCGCAGCGCCCCCGACCGCTTGAAGAGCGACAATGACTCCCGGAATAGCTTCTGTCCTGATGGCCGTGGTGAACTGGAAGAGGGAAAACATCATGTTCGAAAAGGTGTTGCTCCCGGCAATGAAGGCTCCCAAAGCTCCTATCACAGGAGCAAACACACTCCATGCCTTTCCAGCAAGTCCGGCTGCACCTGCAGCCAGGATAACGGGCATTTTATCCAGCCCTCCGGGAGTACCGCTGTTGATAAAAACCTTAACCATTGGCACAGCAAACCCTAGAGCTATGAAGGGACCAAGGAGTGTTTTGAAAGAATCGGTAATCGCCCGTTTTGTTTGACTCACGGAAATTTTTTGGATCATGAGTGTCAAAAGAGAGGCCACGAAAAACCAAAATCCTGGCAGAAATACGGGCTGGAAGCTGGTGGAAATCGAAGTCTGAAACATATCTGTCCATCTCAGATTAACCGCTGACAGGGCGCTTTTCAATGGAATCCAGAGGCGGCTAACTAGAAGAAACAGAGCTACAAAAAAATAAGGAAGCCAGGCCTTCAGGATATTCATCTCTGTGTCCATCACACCTGTTGTGTCTGCTGTCTGGCCGGTCCAATCCTTAGGCCAGGTGTCTTTGGGAGGAAATTCCCATGTGTTGTGCGGCAGGAGAAAGCCTTTTTTCGCCAAAGGGATAACAATAAGCAGACCCAGAAGAGACCCCACCAGACTGGGGAACTCCGGCCCGAGGAGAATGCCAATCAGAGTGTAGGGAACCGTGAAGCAGAGGCCGGAAAATAGTGCAAAGGGAAGGATGGATAGGCCCCCTGTCCAACTTCGTTTTGTGCCGAAAAAGCGCGTCATCATCATGACCAGGATGAGCGGAATCAGGGTCCCGGTTATGCCATGGATGATAGCCACTTTACTGCCTATCATCTTCAAATAGGCAGAAAACTCCAAATTGTGACCGGTCAGGTATGTCAAAACCTCTGTTTGACCGTTCAATCCAGCATTGACACCGATGAGAATGGGTGTTCCTATGGCCCCGAAGGATACGGGGGTGCTTTGGATGATCAAAGAGACCATGACTGCGGCCATCGCAGGAAATCCGATGGCCACCAGTAGCGGTGCCGCTACTGCTGCGGGTGTCCCGAATCCGGCTGAGGCCTCGATGAATGCCCCGAACAGGAAGGCGATGATAATGGCTTGAACTCTTCGGTCGGGCGAGATGAGGAACATGCTGCGGCGTATAGCCGAAATAGCACCGCTTTCGCGCTGGAGATTGAGGAGAATAATAGCGCCTAGAACGATGTAAAGGATTGAGCCGGCTGTGATCAATCCGTCGATAGAGGCCGCCGCCACTTGGAGAGGTGGTGTCTTCCATATGCTGAGCGCCAGCAGACAGGTGAAGAGAAAGGCGATGGGCATAGCCCTCGTGGCCGGCCATCGGAAGAGAACAATAAGGACGAATACAATCAGGATGGGCAAGAGTGCTAGCAGTGACATTTTCGTTGATGATGGTTATATACAAACAGCCCCGTCCTGTCAAATGTGTGCTGTTCTGTGGAAAGCATCACCAAGTCCGTGATGGAAGGCTTAAGGAGGGATCAGATTGGTGCGGTCCGAAAACACGCCCATTTTCCCCAGCGAGCAAAATTGGCTCGCCTTAAGGGGTCATGTAAAGGCGAGTGGAGACTGCTTATATCTTTGGCCTTCCGTCCGGGTGCTTTTTGGATAAAAGTGGAAGCTATCCAGGTATTGATAAAAGGTGTCTATTGCATGATAATGAGTGACAACATGAATTCATCCCCATATCGATCGAATGAATCCGCGAATTTTTTTATGGAGGGAAAAATGTGGACAAGGGATTTTTTACTCATCCTCCTGACTTTTTTGATGGTTGTGTATTGTTTCAATGATACTGGCGCCGCGGCGGGTGCCGATAAGCCGGAAGCGAAGCCATCTGTTGGGAGCCGTGGGATGGTCAGCTCGGCTCACCCCCAGGCTACAGAAGCGGGCCTGGCTATTCTCAAATCTGGAGGCAATGCTTTTGATGCCGCGGTCACGACAGCTTCCGTGCTCAACGTCGTTGAACCTATGATGTCCGGGATCGGAGGCTATGGCACGATTCTCATCTACGATGCTGCCATGAATGAGATCCGTTTCCTCGATTCTAGCGGCAAAATTCCCCGGGCTGTTGACTCCGATGCCTTCAGGCCGCCAACTCCAAACTATCTAGAGAACAGGGGAGGGCCCAAGGCCGTTTCTACGCCCGGAAATGTCAATGCATGGAGAGCCTTGTCCGAAGAGTATGGCAAACTGGAATGGAAAAACCTGCTCACTGCAGCTATCACAGTAGCAGATGAGGGCTTCATTCTTGATGGGCGCACATCGAAGATGATCAAGCATGCCTTTGAAGACTTCCCTGATCATGCCAAAACCTTCTACGGGAAAGAGGGAAGACCCCTTGCTGCTGGGGAGAGGCTGGTTCAGGAAGACCTGTCCAGATCCCTGGCATTGATAGCCGAGCAGGGTGCAGAAGCCTTTTATAAAGGGGAGATCGGAAAGGCTATCGATGCAGATATGAAAAGCTCGGGAGGCTTTTTATCTATGGAGGATCTCGAAGCGGACAAGGCTGAGTGGTGGAAACCCATCCATATTTCTTACAGAGGATATGATGTCTACACCGCCTCTCCTCCGTCCACAGCTTTTCCCTCCCTTATCCGTTTGGGAATGATGAGCCAGTTCGAAAACAGAGGTCTGGGGCACAACAGCGCTGCTTATCTTCACAGATTTGCGGAGGTTACCAAGCATGCGTTCTGGTGCAGGCTGGCCTATGCTGGCGATCCAGAAATCAATCCACCTCCTTTGAAAAAGCTGCTCCATCCCGCCTACTGGAAGGATGCTGTCTCGAAGATCCCCATGGATAAAGCCAAACCTTTTGTGCCACCGAAAGTGTCCGTGAATCGAGACAAGCACACGACTCATTTTGTCATTGCTGACAGATGGGGAAATATTGTCTGTGCCACCCAAACACTCGGCAATGCCTTTGGCAGCCGGATTATGCCCGAAGGAACGGGTGTCTGGTTGAATAATTCTCTGGCTTACTGCACGTTTGAACCCAAGGGGAATCCAATGGATGCTCATGCCGGACATAGGAAACTCTCCGGGGACTGCCCGACGATAATTGTCAGAGATGGAAGACCTTATGTCGCTCTCGGAACTCCGGGCGGACACACGATCGGTCAAACCGTTCCGCAGATGGTGATGAATATCATCGATTTCAAGATGAACATTCAAGAAGCCATTTCTGCACCCAGGGTGAGCTTCATCGAACCGGACATGATCGCCATGGAAGGGACAATTCCGAAAAGCATCCGGGATACGATGACAGATCTAGGCCACACGGTCCGTGTGGTCGATGGCTTGGGCAATGCCCACGGCCTGACTATCATCTACAATGAGGATGGCCAGCCGCTCCGTTTTGAGGGCGGCGCGGATCCTCGGGGAGCGGGAATGGCGCTAGGCTATTAGAGACGTGTGGATATACGCCGTACTGGATAAGTTTTTTTTTATTTTTCATACGGTCTTGATCGTCTTCAATCTGTTCGGTTGGGTTTGGGCAAAGACACGGAGAGCCAATCTCGTCGTCCTTCTGCTGACTGCCGGTTCCTGGTTTCTCCTGGGGATATGGTACGGATTTGGCTATTGCCCCAGCACGGACTGGCATTGGCAGGTGCGGATGGAGTTGGGGCACCATGACATGCCGCCTTCTTATCTGACTTTTCTTATTCGATCTCTGACAGGTTTTGAGGTGAGCAAGACTCTGGTCGATATCTTTGCCGTGATTTTTCTTTTCCTCGCCCTGACGGCATCTATCTGGAGCAACCTCCACGACAGGAGGGCCAAATGAAAAGGAACTTTTTGAGAAGATTTGCGTATACAGAAAAAACCGGGTGATCTTTTCATCTGCGTGAGTTGTGTTTGCATTGTCAATAATTCCATAGGGAATAAAGGAGGGACCATGAGAACAAAGACAACGATTCTATTCCTGAGCTTATCTGCTTTGGTGCTAATTTCCGTGTATGTGTTCAGCTTCCAGGCAGATATCAGCGGCACCTGGATTGGGGAGACAGAGATTCCCGATCAGGGGACTGATGAAATGACTCTCGTGCTGGAAAAGGCGAATGACAGCTACACAGGAACCATCTCCGATTCTTTCGGTATGCTTGTGGATGCGGAATGCGAGGATCTCGAGTACACCAACCATACCCTTTCCTTTAACATCAATATCTTTGACGGCTACTCGGATATGACCGTCTTCCTATCTCTCAAAATAGAAGGGGACACCATGACCGGCTACTGGGAGACCGAAGAGGGCCAAACCGGGGAGATCACCATGGAGAAACAAACCTAATAATCTTACTTCAAGCCCTTCTATTGACCTCCTTTTGGGCTTCCTGCTACATTAAAAGTTGGAATATCGGTCACGGTCACAAGCCAGCCTTGTCCCCAAAATAGGGTTGTCCACGACTAAACAGGATAATAAAACCATGAAATCAAATGCTCCCCCAGCCTGTGTTTTTGTGCTTCTGTTCACTCTGATACCATTGAGCCATGCCCAACGACTTCCTGATGCTGCACCTGAAGATGTGGGCCTGTCTTCTTCTCATCTCTATAGAGTCCGTCCACTCATCCTGAATGCCATCCAGCAGAAGGATTTTCCCGGCGCTGTCCTCCTGGTGGGAAGGCGCGGAAAGATTGTCTTCAGAGAGGCCTTTGGGCGGAGCCAATTGATCCCTGAAAAACGTCCTATGGATGCAGGCATGATCTTTGATCTTGCCTCTTTGACAAAACCCATAGTCACGGCCACAGCCGTCATGATTCTTGTTGAACGGGGTGAAATCCGGCTTTGGGATAAAATAGCAGAGTATATCCCGGGATATATCCCTTACAGGAAGACAGATGGAACAGAGGGAGAAGACGCCTGTTTATGGCATCTTTTGACTCATACGTCAGGGCTTCCCTCCTATATCGAAGCCGATGAAGTTGCCCAAGGAGACAATGATCTTGTCCCGACAGAAATCATCGTAAAACACATCGCCAATCTGGAAAAGACAGACAATCCTGGTAAGGAATTTGTCTACAGCTGTCTTGGATTCATCACCTTGGCTCACATCGTGGAAAAAGTCACCGGCCGGGATATTGACGCCTTTGCCAGGGAAAATATCTTTGACCCTCTGAAAATGGAACACACTTTTTATAAGCCTCCAGAAGAACTCCGGAATGACCTGGTTCCAACACAAATTTACAACGGAGAACCGTTGATCGGGATTGTCCATGATCCGCTGGCCAGGCTGCAGTCGGGGGTATCCGGGAATGCCGGCCTTTTTTCTACAGCCGATGATCTGGCCATTTTTGCCCAGATGATGCTCAACAGAGGGAGCTTCCGCGGCCATAGAATCCTGAGCCCGTTGGCTGTGGAGAGGATGACCACAGTCTATCCCGGGGCGGCTTTTTCAGGCCGTGGATTGGGATGGGACCTCGATTCCTCCTACGCGACATGCGGTGGAGATATTTTTGGCCCCAATTCTTACGGTCACACGGGGTACACAGGCACATCGATCTGGATAGATCCTGACACGGAAATCTTTGTCATCTTCCTCACAAATCGGGTTCACCCTTATGATAAGGGATCTGTTCTCTCTATGAGAAGTAAAGTGGCCAACATCGTGGCGAGCGCGGTGACAAAAAAGTAGTAGGTTTTGGATCCTTGTATCCGTTTTGACAATGGATTTATGCTTTGGTATAAGCTACAGTAGTCAAATTCAAGGCCAATGATCAATATATGGGGAGCGTCATTTGCTCGACAATTCCTTGCCTTGATATGTATTTTGATTCTTCTGGCACTGAGCTTGCCCTCATGCACGCGGAGCCAATACAAACCGGATACGCTGTTTGTCATTCATTCGAATGACACTCACGGAACTTATCTTCCCTATAATCTCAGATTGGACGAGACAAAAAGATTGGTGGGAGGGATGGCGACAGTCAGCCACTACCTGAATAGCCTGAGAAAGAGGGAAGCCAACGTTCTTTTGATAGACACCGGGGATGTCATGACGGGAACCTTGGCCACGAAGATTGAATACAACGGCGTCAGGGGCGGGGTAATGATGGAGTTCATGAATCGTCTTGGCTATGATGTCTGGTGTCTTGGCAATCATGCGTTCGATCAAGGACAAGATAATGCCAAAGCTCTCATGTCCCTGGCCTCATTTCCTACTGTTCTGTGTAATCTTATCTATAAAGACACCAAGCAGCTTTTTGCTCCTCAACCGTACACTGTTTTGAAAGCCGGGAAACTGGATGTTGGCATAATCGGGGTGATGGAAGAAAATTTTATGCTTGAGGTCGATAAGAAGCACACAAAAGGTCTTGATGTGCTGCCGGTCGTTCCCGCGCTCAAATCCTTCATCGCAGAGCTGGATAAAAACACCGATCTCATCATCGTGCTGGCTCACGCCAAGTTCGACACCGGCGAACGCATTGCCAAAGAAGTCCCCCAAGTGGATGTCATTCTTCTCGCCCAGGAAAACGGCCAATTCAAAGAAATCAACGGCGTACTGCTCAAATCAACTCTCGGACACCAGAGAACTCTAGGCCTCCTTACCCTGGAGGTCACCGAAGATCGGGTTTCCGCGTACGAACAGGATTTGCTTTGGCTGTGGGCCGACATCGATCTTACGCCTTCCCCAGAAATCAGCGCCCTTGTCCGGAAATTCGATGCGCTTGTCAAGGCGGAGTATGACAGGGTTATTGGGAGATGTGACATCGACAGGACGCGCGAGGGGTGCCCCGTAGAGAATGCGCTGGGCAATTGGATTACAGATGCCATGCGTTGGAAGACGAGGGTGGACATTGCCTTCCAGAACAGCGGAGGAATCAGGGCCGATATATCTGCTGGACCGATCACGATTGCCGACATATATGCGATTTCCCCTTTCAATAACGTGTTGGTCGTGTTTGAGATGACAGGTCAAGAGATCAAAAATGCCCTCGAGCAGGATGTGGACAGAGGCTGGGATCGCCTCCAGGTCTCCGGGTTGAACTACAGGCACTACCCGAAGGAAAAAATGCCTCGAGGTCAGCGAGTGCAATATGTTCAAGTGGGGGAAGAAGTTTTGGTTAAAGGCGGTGAAGTTCTCCTTCCCCACAAAATCTTCTCAGTGACGAGCAACGACTACGTTTTTGGCCAGGCCAAGGAGAAGTACTTTGGATTTTCACCCACTCTTGTGAGGGAAACAGGAATTCCTCTGAGTCAAGTCCTCGTGGACTGGATATCGGAAAATGAAGTTTTGGTTTGTGAAATCGAAGCCCGCATTGTCGTCCTTGAATAATCTTGATCCATTTGATTTAAAACTGGGAATCGCGCAGAACTTCCTCTCCCAACGTGCCGATTTGGGGGAGGGGTTTGTGTGTTGAATTTCCAGCTCTGATAATGCGAATGGCCCGTATCCTCAAAGTCTGAGCTGCGCGAATATCTGAATCAGAGTCCCCGTAATAGATCTGAATTTCGTTTTCCCTGAGAGGGCGAATCTTCGGATTTTCTGTGTTGGAGGATCCCGTGAATATAACTTTGTTGGGATTTTCTAACCCAAACATCTTGGCCAACAGTGCTGTTAATGTCTCCTTTTCTGTGGGTTCCCTGCCGGTCACGAAGTAGATGGAATCGCCCCTCTGCAAGTGGAAGGCGATGAGTTTTTGTGCAATTTCCTTGGGAAGACTGTACTCGTCGAGGCCATTGTTCATTTCGTTCCAAAAGTCTTTCATGCGCAGAAAGTTGTTTGTGCCGGGTGAATATTTTTTTTTACCGTAATAGTAACCCGGGCTTGAGAAGAGCACTGTGTCATCGATGTCAAACCCGACATTCATCGGAGGTTGGGACTGCAAGTTTGATGCGATGTCATCGAAAGTGATCCACCGGATAGTATCCTTTTGAACGACCGGGGAACAGCTCAGCATCAAAAGGCAAATAGCGGCGATAAGGGGCGTTTTCTTTGGGAGCGTCATTTGTCCTCCGTCTAAAGATAAATACTTAGTCATTAAAAGGCTTATTATAAGATGAGACCTGCACGGCGTAAAGCCTTTTGGGAATTATCCCGCCCGGTGTGTCCCTGAGCTTCCCCTTGAAATTATTCCGAGACGATGAATAATAAAGGCGATGGAGGGCTGACATTCTGGGTAGAGAAGGGAGAAGAATGGATGGCAAAAAAGGGAATAGCTCGGGCTGAAGCAGAACTCGAGGACTACTACAAGGTTTTCAGCGAGAAGAACCGTTTGTTTGAAGGTGTGGGGAAGCTGGAATTGGCCCGGACTCAGGAAATAATCATGCGTTATCTCAAGTCAGCTCCGGCTGTGGTCTATGATATCGGCGGCGCCGCCGGCGTTTATTCCCTCTGGCTTGCCCGGAAAGGCTACACTGTTCACCTTATAGATCCTGTGCCGGCCCACGTCGATCAGGCTAACCAAGAATCCAAACGTCAACCCCACTCTCCAATCACGAGCTGCCGTGTGGGTGATGCCAGGCGCTTGAGCTTTCCAGCCAACAGTGCCGATGCTTTGCTTTTTTTAGGCCCTATGTATCACTTGAATGACCGGCAGCAGCGTCAGATTGCTCTGAAAGAGGCATTCCGGGTTCTGCGACCTGGAGGGGCTATTTTTGTGGCGGCAATTTCGCGTTTTGCCTCTGTCCTGGACGGGATGATCCATGCGTTTCTGGACGATGAGGCTTTTGTCGAGATTGTCAAGCAAGATCTGAGCGATGGACAGCACAGAAATCCCACAGTTAATCCCCAATATTTCACCAAGGCCATCTTCCACCATCCTGATCAGCTCCGTGCAGAAATAGAACAGGCTTGTCTTCACTGTGAAACCGTACTCCCTGTCGAAAGCATAGGCGGCCTTCTGCAGAATTTTGATGCTCACTGGAATGACAGAGAACGTCGATCACGTCTTTTGGAGGTGGTGAGATGGATAGAAACAGAGCCTGCACTGCTTGGAGCCACTCAACATCTTTTAGCCGTGGCTAAGAAACCAAAAAGTAAATCTGGATTGAAACGATAGCTCCATAGTCTACAGTTTTGATGAATAACTCAGGAGGCGCAAGATGAAACGAAAACGACACCTTTTTTTTTCAGGGTTAATTCCTGTCCTGGCGTTTGTATTCCCTGCCTGTCGTCCCTCAGCACCCGTGCGCTTAGAGGAAAGGAGGGCGGTCAAGCCCATCAAAGCCAGTGATCTGGAAAGGCGAATCGGCAAATTCCCGATGGTATCCTTGGCACATCTGCCAACGCCTCTGGAGCTCATGCCCTCCCTCTCACGTGCTTTAGGGGGGCCGAAGATATATATCAAAAGAGATGATCAAACAGGGTTGGCCTTTGGTGGAAATAAAGCACGCAAGCTGGAATTTATCATGGCCGATGTCATAAAAAAAGGGGCCGATGCGGTCATTACCGCGGGGGGCGTCCAGTCAAACTGGTGCCGTTCCACAGCCGCTGCGGCATGCCGTCTGGGGCGTTCTTCTCGATCCTGTTTACACGGGAAAAGCCATGGCCGGTCTCTTCGATCTAGTCCAGAGAGAGTTCTTTCAACAAAATGATGGGGTGATTTTTCTGCACACAGGCGGAACACCAGCTCTTTTTGTTTACAAGAAAAAAATTCTGGATTTGATTGACATTAGGCGCAGCCGATTTGATCAGCAATGAAATACTTCGAACGCGGTGACGAATACTCAGAAGTAGTACTTGATGCCTATTGAAGCCCCGGCGTGGCTCAAATTGATGCTGAAGGTTTCGATCCCCCCCGCTAAAAAGGAAGTCTCCACATCTGTTTTTCGGTGGAGATAATAGCCCTCCACATACACTTTGAATCTCTCCGTGATGCGGAAATCGGCACCCAATCCCCCTAGAAAACCCAAGCCGTCCTTGACATCCTGTTTGGTGATGTTAACCTCGTCCACACTCTCTCGCTCGTCCGCTCGAAAGTTACTGAAGATAAGTCCGATTCCACCGAAGACATAGGGAGAAAAGGAAGCCCCCGGCATGAAATAATAATGGAGGCTGCCCACGATTGGGGTTATGTACAATGACCCATTCAAGAAACCGCCCTCAGCCTTGTCCACAGAATAACGGCCGTATTTGAATTCCAGAGAGAAATCAATATTTTTATTGTACATGAATGTTGCCCCCAAACCAGTCCCGTACCCGGTGCTAATGCTGTCACCGGCAGGTGAATAATAGTCCAGGTTGAAGAAGAAACTGTTTCTCTGAGCAAAACCAGGCATCGAAACAAAGAAAAGGCACAGGATCATCACCCCCATTCTTTCCCTTTTTCTCACTTTGACCTCCTGATGGCCGTGCGCTGCACGGTTTCTCAATATTGCACAATCGTACCATGCTGTCAAATTGAACATGCATAGAAGCATCGCCAAGTCCGTGATGGAAGGCTTAGCGAGTGAGCAGCCTCCATGGATAAAATCATCTTTCTCGACGGCACTCCTCTTCTGTTCCTCACACAAGAATGACCCGCCTTTGGCGCGACTCTGTACACGGCATAGGTTCAATTGGGCAGGTTTTCGAGCTGTAACAATAGGGTCATTCGACAAGCCTTCCATCATAGTTTTACAAAAAAGCTACGCGAAAAAGAACGCATTTGACATGGCAGACACCCTGTGATAATAATCCTAATTTGGGCAACTCAAACTTGGAGGCTACAATGAAAAAAGGGTTTACTATCTTTCTCACACTCCTTTTGTTTTCACCGTTCCTCGTTTTGGCCGATATCTATGTCAAAAAAAAGGTTCACACCGACGAAGTCACCATGATGGGGCAGACACAGCCGGCAAGAGACTTGATGACTCACCAGTGGATCACAGATAACAAAATGGCCAATCTGACTGAAGATCAGTCTTTCATCATCGATTTGGAAAAAAATGTGGTGTATTGGATCAACAATAAAAAGAAAAGCTTCATGGAAATCACCCTGCCTCTGGATATCACGAAATATCTTCCTGAGCAGGCCGCAGCGATGATGGAGAACATGAGTTTTGATGTTTCCGTTCAACCTACTGAGGAAACTCTGACCATCGCCGGAAGAAAGTGCAAGCGATACGATCTCACAATGACTATTGTGACTATGATGACGATGGAAATGAACATGAAGATTTATGCCACGACGGATGTCCCTTTTGACTGGAAAAAATTTCAAGATAAGATGGTACAGATGGTCAACCCGATGATGCCCCTTGGACAGGAGGCCATCGATGCCTTCATGAAGATTGAGGGATTCCATATGAAGATGGAGATGGTCATGAACATGATGGGGACCGACATGAAGACAACCGATGAGGTTATAGAGATAAGCGAAAAATCAGCTCCCCCTGGAACCTACTCTGTCCCCGAAGAGTACAGCAAACAGGAAAAATTCACCTTTGAGGATATGCAGCGGCGCTGACCTTTAAAGTCTTAGATAAGAAAAGGATCTTCTTTTTTGACGCAACCCCTTGTTTTCTGAAAAAAAACTCCTTTCATCTTAAATTGAGAAAACAAAATCAAAACTTCACCCTCCCAACCCGTGTTCTATATCGGTTCATGGATCAGGTTCCGGTACGAGCTGCCCTTGCTCGCTCATCTCTGTAAAGAAGAGGCCATTGAGAATGAAGACGGTCTTGACGGGACAGGTCATTCTTCCCGGCAAGGTTTTATCTCACGGAGCTGTGGTCATTGAGGGAGATAGAATATCTGAAATTTTCGATCCGCGTGACCGACCTGTGGACAAAGAGAGTTATATCATCGACTTCGGAACTCATTTCATCTCTCCCGGATTCATAGATCTTCATGTTCACGGAGCTCACGGTCGAAATGTCATGGACGCAGATATGGAGAGCCTTAACCTCATCGGTTCTCATCTGATCCGGTCTGGAGTTACTGGTTTTCTTCCGACAACAGTGTCATCCTCTCTGGATACTATGGCCGATACAATGGCCACAGTGAAACAGGCTCCAGGATTTCCTCTTGTTTGCAAGCCTTTGGGTGTGTATCTTGAGGGCCCCTATCTCAACCCTAGGCAAAAGGGAGCCCAGGATTCCCGATTCATCAAAGAAATGACAGAGAGGGATATTGATGTTTTGACGGAATCGGCCGGATGTCTAAAAATGGTCTTAACCGTGGCTCCGGAAGTCGGACAAAACCTCAAGTTTATCCCCAGGCTTCTGGAGCTGGGAGTGATTGTGGCCATCGGTCACTCCGCAGCGACCTACGAGCAAACTCTTGCCGGCATTGGCAGCGGTATCACCCATGCCACACACCTGTTCAACGCCATGAAACCATTCCACCATAGGGAGCCAGGAGCCGTGGGTGCCATTCTCGATTCAGACAGGGTCGTGGCGGAAATCATTGCCGACGGTGTGCACGTTCACCCGGCCACTCTGAATCTTGTTATCGAAAAAAAGGGCTTTGAAAGGGTGTGTCTTGTATCTGATTCCGTGGATCCGGCGGGATTGGGAGATGGAAATTTCACCCTGTGGAATAGTCCTGTTGAAGTCAAATGCGGCCGTGTTGTTCTTCGCGGCACCACAACTCTTGCGGGAAGCATTCTGAGGATGAACCAAGCCGTGAAAAATGTCTTTGAGTGGACCGACCTGGCTCTGAACCAGGTTGTGCAGATGGCCTCTCTTATTCCCGCCAGAGTTCTTGGTTTGGCTGAAAGATTAGGAAGCATCGCCGAAGGCAAATACGCCAATCTAGCGGTTTTTGACCAGGAATTTCGGATCCTCCAGAACTTTGTCTTAGGAAAACCGATGCTTTGATGCCTCCAAGACATTCGGCCCAGCCTTTGACTTTTATGGTAAATAAGATCGACAGATCTCTCATCAGCGGGATTCAGACTTGAAACAATCATGATGACAACTCAACGCGGATGTTTCCGGGCCTTATTTTTCATCGGTATCGTGCTTGCCGGCTATTTCTGTCCATATAGCCTGAATCCAAAAGACTTTAAAAGGAAACACACCTTGATGCCTGTTCCCAAAGAGATGTTTGTCTCTCAAGGGAAATGGCGAATTCCTCATGATTTCCGGATGGACCTGAGAGGCCCTAGAGAGCTGCGGCTCGAACAGGCTGCCGTCAGATTCCTGCGCAGTCTGAAGGCAAAAACAGGAATTCCATTGAATGTCCAAGGTTTGGATAAACACCGGAAAGCGGATTTGGTCATTCATTGTGCCATGCCTGGGACACCCGTTCAATCGGTCAAGGATGATGAATCCTACACGTTGCAGGTCACGTCCACACAGGCCAAGCTGAAGGCGCGAACGCCCTTAGGTGTGCTGCGGGGGCTGGAGACATTTCTTCAGCTTCTATCCTGCGATAAAGAGGGATTTTATATACCTGCTGTGAAGATAATTGATGAGCCGCGATTTGTATGGCGGGGTTTGCTCATCGATGTCTGCCGCCATTGGCTGCCGGTGGACGTCATCAAACGCAACTTGGACGGCATGGCCGCAGTCAAGTTGAATGTCCTGCATTGGCATCTCACTGAAGATCAAGGCTTTCGTGTCGAATCCAGGACCTTTCCCAAGCTTCATCAAAGGGGTTCGGATGGACAATTTTACACCCAAGATCAAATTCGGGAAGTGGTCCAATATGCCCACGAACGGGGGATTCGTGTCGTTCCCGAGTTCGACATGCCTGCCCATTCCACCTCATGGTTTGTGGGATATCCTGAATTGGCCAGTGCGCCTGGTCCCTATGAGATAGCCCGGCATTGGGGTGTTCACGATCCGTGTATGGATCCCACCCGAGAGGAAACCTATGCATTCGTGGAGGCATTCTTGGCGGAGATGAAGGATCTGTTCCCGGATGACTACGTCCACATAGGAGGAGATGAGGTCAGCGGCAAACACTGGGATAACAATCCAAGGATCGTGGCGTTCAAGAAAAATAGGAGCATGAAGGATAATCACGATTTACAGGCTTATTTCAACAGAAGGGTGCAGCAGATTCTCTGGAAATTTGAGAAGACGATGATAGGGTGGGATGAAATTCTGCACCCCCTCCTGCCCGAAAACACTGTTGTTCAAAGCTGGAGAGGATTCAATTTTCTTGCCCGGAGCGTCCGTTCAGGACACTGCGGGATTCTGTCCCACGGCTACTATCTTGATCTCTTTCTTCCCGCTGAAAGGCATTATGCGGTCGATCCTTCGAGCGGCTTGGGTGTGTTGAAGGCCGAGCAAAAGGAAAAAATTTTGGGTGCAGAAGCATGCCTTTGGTCTGAGCTTATCAACCAGGAAATCGTCGACGCGAGGATATGGCCTCGATTGGCTGCTATCGCGGAGAGGTTTTGGTCACCACCACACGTGAAAGATAGAGAGGACATGTACCGGAGACTGGAGGTCCTGGATGGGAAACTGGAACATCTGGGACTGACTCATAGAACCAATCCAGAGAAAATGCTGGCCCGATTGGCTGGAACTGAGGCTATCGCCGATCTGAAAGTGTTGGGGGACATCGTCGAACCTGTCAAGCATTACAACCGCCATCGCACGCGGGAATATTTCCAGACCACGCCTTTGAACCGTCTAGTTGACGCTGTGAGGCCGGAGAGCATGAAAGCCAGGCACTTTCGCCGCATGGTCGATGACATCATGAACAATTCCCTAGTGAGTGAACAGACAGAAACCTGTCGTGCCTGGCTTGGCGAGTGGCGTGACAGTCAAGTCCGACTCAAAAAGCTGCTGGGATCCTCCTCTCTGCTCCAGGAAATTATCCCGCTGTCTGAGACTGTCCAATCCCTGGCAGAAGCCGGATTGGAAGCCTTGGACTATATCGAAAGAGGAGAGGTGGCACCAAAAAAATGGGTGAACCGGGTGTCTGTCCTGTGCCATCAGCCGAGAAGACCCCGTCACGAGCTCTTGATCGCCATCATCCCAGGCATCCGCAAGCTGGTTGCCGCGGCCAGCGATAAACCATCGACACTCCGATGATAGCTCTGGATATCCCTAGTTCTGCGGTGATTCCGGGGGATTGTACGGACTGAACCACAACTCATACCCTGTCATGCCCCTGGAGAATCAGGGTTGTGACGAACCGGCTTTGAGGTCTTTGAGCATGTCGATGATATTTTTGATGCCGCCCGATAGGATGATGACCACCAAAAAGGAATACCCGGCAAGGGTCAAGATAAGGATAAACTTCCAGAAAAGAGCCCAATTCACGACCCTGCCTCCTCCTGTTTGGCTTTATCCGGAAAGAGAAGAGAGCCGACGATCATGCCCAGAAAAGCGATGACGAATGTCGAGAGCCCGATGAATTTGTCGCTGAGGTACACAGGAATTTGTTCACCCTGGGTCCAAGGACCGATGCCGAGAATGGCCAGGAGTCCTGCAAAGAGGGCGATCGTCGCGCCTGTTTTGCTGGCTTTTTTCCAGTAAAGGCCTGCTGTGACGACTGTAAAAGCCCCGGAGAGATAGATGGTCCCAGTCACAGCCATGTAGTTCCAGAGCGAGACGGGGGCCTCGAACCAAAGGCCCCATATGAGGAGGAATATCCCTATGCTGACAATACATATTCTGGTGATGAGAATCCGTGTTTTATCTGAGAGGTCATTTTTTTTTATGGGGGCGATGATATCCTGGGTGATGACCGAACTCCAGCTCAAAAGATAACTGTCGTGGGTAGACATGAAGGCCGCAAACATGCCCGCCGCAATCAGCCCTAGAAATCCACTTGGTAAAATCTTGGCTATGAAGATTGGCATTCCGAATTGGCTGTTGAGGGCATCGGGGCCTTGAAAAGCGGAAAGGAGCTGGGGAGAACGTGAGATAAAGAGGAAGGCACAGACCCCCCACAGCATAGGAATAACACGGCGTGCCAGGTACGACACCGAACTCCATGCGTAGAGTTGCTTCGCCACTCGAGGTGTTTTAGCGGAGAGCGCACGCAATGTTCCTGATTGCCATAGAGCTCCGGCAGAGAAGGTGAGAACCACCATGAAGAGGACATAAATGGTCCCAAATCCAGATCCCCCGGCTAAGGGATTGAACCAGGTAAGGGCGTCCACCCCCGGAGGGGATTGAAAAAGCTTTTCCCAGCCAATGGTCTTGATAGCGAAATAGGAACCGATGAGCATTCCCACCGAGAGAACGGCAAATTGGAGAAAATCATTCAGGACAACAGAAACCATGCCGCCCAGCACTGTGTAGATGAGTACCATGATCAACATACCCGACATGAAAAGCTTCAGCCCAGCAGGATGACTGAAGCCTGTCACTCCCATCATGAAACGAGCTCCTGCTTGGAGAAAGAGCCCCATATTCAGGACGCCTCCGAGTGTCAGCAGGATTCCCCCGATAACCCGTACGTTTTTTCCAAAGCGCATTTCATAGAACTCCGGGATTGTCAGTATCCGGAGCTCTCGGAGTTTGTAAACGATGAAACCGGTCAGCCCAATAGCCAGAATGCAGACAGTTTCAATAATTCCGATATGAAAGGCGGACGGGCCGTGTTTGAATCCCAATTCCGCGTTGTACATAACCGTCACCAGTCCCAGCTCGGTTCCAGTCAAAGTGGCCACAGCAATGAATAGCCTGAGTGAACGTCCGGCCACGATAAAATCACTCAAGCGACGGACGTATTTCCTGACCATGATCCCGATGACAACCGGAATACAGATGTAGACTAAGACAATAATCCAATCAATTGTCTGGAAATTCGTGCTGAAAACATCCATGGCTGACTGCCTCTATGGCAAGCACTACGGTCTAACGAACGGATGCAAACATTATACACATATTGAATCCGATTGCCACGAAGACAGAGATAAAACGTTTGACATTGAGGGGAGAAAGATTTACATTTTTTTTTCCCAACAAACAATTTCTAGATAAGGGGGACAGACATGGAAAGTGTTTACAAGGTTATCGAGGTCATCGGAACCAGCCCCTCCTCTTGGGAGGAAGCGGCGAAGAACGCGGTTGAGACAGCAGCGAAATCTCTCACGGATCTCAGGGTCGCCGAAGTTGTGGAGTTTGATATGCGCGTCGAAGAGGGCAAAGTGGTTGCCTATCGGGCTAAGGTCAAAGTCTCGTTCAAGTTTAAAGATTAGTTTTTCAAGACTCTAATTGCGTTGAGTCAGACTCCTTCGCAAAAGGAGAGTTTAACATGGAAATCACGAGTGCTGTTTTCGAAGACGGTGGCGAGATTCCTGAAAAGTACACCTGTGACAGTGAAGATGTGTCCCCTCCTTTGGAGTGGACCGCAGTACCGGAAGACACCAAAACGCTGGTGCTCATCTGTGATGATCCCGATGCGCCCATGGGTACCTGGGTTCACTGGGTTGTGTTCAATATCCCTGGAGATACAGCAAAGCTGCCCGAGGCTATCCCTCCAGAAAGAAAGCTGGAGAATGGGGCCATCCAAGGCATGAATGATTTTAACAAAATCGGCTATGGAGGACCATGTCCTCCCTCTGGAACGCACAGGTATTTTTTCAAAATTTATGCTGTGGACACAAAACTTGATCTTCCTTCAGGTGCGACAAAAAGTCACGTCATGCTCTCCATGGAAGGGCATGTGCTCGATGAAGCCCACTTGATGGGCACGTATCACCGCTGAAACACTAAGCTGCTTTTGGCTGAAAAACGACTGACTTCCCTGGATGCATTCCGCGGCATGACGATCGCAGGAATGATCCTGGTTAACAATCCGGGAAGTTGGGAGTCTGTCTATCCTCTTCTGCGCCATGCTGATTGGCATGGATGGACACCCACAGATTTGGTTTTTCCGTTTTTTTTATACATAGTCGGTATTTCTATATCTCTTTCACTGACAGTGAGAAAGACCCATGGGTTCAGTGATTGTCAATGCGCCATCAAGATAGCACGAAGAACACTGATTCTGTTCGGTTTGGGTTTGCTGCTCAACTTGATTCCTGCTTTTGATTTCGGCGCAGTCCGAATTCCGGGAGTTCTCCAGCGCATTGCTGTCTGTTACCTTGCGGCGGCGCTACTCTTCCTCAAAACAAGCATAAAAACAAGATTGCTGATGGCTTTGGGAATCCTCATCTCTTACTGGCTGATTTTAACTTATGTCCCTGTCCCTTCCTTGGGGGCCGGCATCTTGACCCAGGAAGGGAATCTCTGTGCCTACATCGACACAAGATTACTCGGCGGCCATCTCTACAAGCCTGGTTTTGATCCGGAAGGTATCTTGAGCACCTTTCCGGCCATAGCGACCACTCTGCTGGGAACTCTATGCGGGGATTGGTTGCGCGTCTCCCCAAATCGGGCAGTGGCAGCTGCAGGCCTTTTGGCTTCAGGAATCGTGCTTTTTATCTCAGGGCATGTTCTTGCTCCCTTTTTTCCCGTCAATAAGCAACTTTGGACAAGCACGTATGTTTTGCTCACTGCCGGCGCCGCTTCTATCGTGATGGGGGTGTGCTGCACTTTCCTCGATGGCTATAAATTAAAAAGGTGGGCCCTGCCGTTCCTTGTTTTTGGAGGCAACGCCATCACAGTTTATGTGGGTTCTTCTCTATTGGCGAAGATGATGGGCGCGATCACAATTCGAGTCGATATCAACACTCTATCCTTGAAAGATTTTCTCTTTGAGTGCTTTTTTTCTCCCTTAAGTGGTGATTATTTCGGATCTCTTCTGTTTCCGATTATTCTTCTTCTTTTCTGGTTTCTAATCCTGTTGCCGATGCACAGGAAAAACATTCACGTCAAAATTTGAATAAGATCGCTTGACTCTGCCGTGCATTTCTGGTGAAAATAAATCCAACATCGGGTATGTGTGGGCCAAAATGTGCATACGTGACAGGAAAATGGTTTCGGACTCCAGAGAGTCTAAACATATGTCCTGAAAAGAAGACATGTTGGTTGCAGCAACTGTGTTGACTCAGGTGAAAAATGTTGGCACAAAAATTGCTCCATTGTCGTGTGATTTCTGATAAATGTTTTGAATTAAAGCCCAGTTGCTTTTTTTTGATACACTGCGCATAATGATGATCGCGGATTGAAAAATGACTATGAATGCGAGACATTACTTTTTATTTTGTGCTATAATGTATCTATCCTATAGGGAATGTACAATATCTCAAGGAGGCCAAAATGTTTTCAAAATTACGCTTTGATGCGATAGCTATAATCCTCATCCTGATGCTCTTTCTGAGCGCGATACCTTCCACTCTGGATGCCCAGTATTTTGGAAGGAATAAGGTTCAGTACGAGCGATTTGATTTTAAAATAATGAAGACAGAGCACTTTGATGTGTATTTCTACCCTGAGATGACTCAAGCGGCCGAGCAAGCAGCCAGGATGGCTGAGAGATGGTATGCGAGGTTGAGCCGTTTGCTCAATCATGAGTTGAGAGGCCGACAGCCACTCATTCTCTATGCGGCTTCCCCACACTTTCAGCAAACCAATGCCATTCCGGGTCTTATCGGTGAAGGAACCGGCGGTGTGACCGAGTCAGGCAAGCGCCGCATAATTCTTCCCTTGGGGCCGTCCTTAGAAGCTTCAGACCACGTCATTGGACACGAGCTCGTTCATGCTTTCCAGTATGATATGACCTCTTTCAACCACTCGCCGATGGGTTACAGCGCATCGGCCATCCACAGAATTCCACTCTGGATGGTCGAAGGAATGGCCGAATATCTTTCCATTGGGCCCAAGTCCCCGTTGACAGCTATGTGGATGCGCGATGCCACGCAGCGCGAAGAAGTCCCACACTTGGCCAAAATGGATGACCCGAAGTATTTTCCTTACCGGTATGGACATTCGTTCTGGGCCTATGTTACGGGCAAGTACGGCGATCAAGCTGTGGCCCGGATCATGAGAGGAATCGGACGAGTGGGCGATTACCGGGTTGCCATAGAAAAGGTATTGGGCATATCTCTCGATGACCTGTCCAAAGAATGGCAGGAATCCATGCAGAAAAAGTATGACGCTATTGCCAAGAAATCAACTATCCAAGATGAACAGAGCCGGCTGCTCATCAAGGCCACAGAGACCAATATGTACAATATCAGTCCTTCCATAAGTCCAGACGGGAAAAAGGTCGCTTTCTTTTCTGCTCGGGACCTTTTTTCCATGGATTTGTTTCTGGCGGATGTGGAAACGGGGAAGATTGAGAAGAAGCTGGTCAACATGGCCTTGAGTGCTCACTTCGAGAGCTTGCAGTTTATTAAATCCGCTGGTAGTTGGGCGCCTGATGGAAAGCGATTTGTTTTCGCGGGAATCAGCCAAGGCCAGCCGATACTCACTATTATCGATGCCGAAGGCCGAAAAGAAAATGAGTACAAATTCAAGGAAATCGGTGAAATTTTCAATCCCACGTGGTCTCGGGATGGAAATAAAATTGCCTTTTCCGGCCTTGTGGGGGGATTTACGGATTTGTTCATCTATGATGTGGACAAAGAACAATTGAGACGAATGACTGAAGATCCCTATTCGGTGCTTCAGCCTGCTTGGTCACCAGACGGCAGCAAAATAGCTTTTGTGACCGAGCGGTTCACGACTGATCTTGCTGTGCTGGATATAGGACACCTGGATTTGGCCCTGATGGATCCAAACACGGGAGAAATCACCAGCCTTTCCAGCTTCGAGGGAGCGACAAATTACAATCCCCAGTGGACACCCGACTCGGAGAGCATTGCCTTTCTGTCCGATAGGAATGGAATCACCAATCTGTACAGGCTCCACGTGGCCTCAGGAGAAATCCGGCAGATTTCGAATCTCTACACGGGAGTCAGCGGGATTTCCGAAACAAGCCCGGCGCTCTCTGTGGCCCAGAAGAGCGGCCGCATTGTCTACAGCTACTACGAGAGTGATATGTACAGTCTATACACACGTGAAGTGACCGACGAGGAAACTGCCAGTTTTGATCCCATGACCAGTTTTGATCCCCTGAGGCCGGAAGTTCTGCCTCCGAGAGAGGAGTCTGAAGGTGATCTTCAAGGTTTGCTAAAGAATCCAATTTTCGGCCTGCCTGATGAAGCCGCGTTTCCGGTCGAGGATTACAAGGCGACCCTGAAGCTTGATTATATTACGCCACCGACCGCGGCCATCGGCGTAGACAGGTTTGGTACCTATGCCGGAGGTGGAATTGCCATGTTCTTCAGTGACATGCTGGGCCACCACAGCCTCTCTACCGCCTTTGCCATCAATAGCCGTATTGTCGACTCCACTGTTCTTGTGGGATACCAGAACAGCGCCAGGCGTTTGAATTGGGGAGGTGCCCTGCAGCGGGTATCTTACCCCTACTCGTTCTACCAAACGATTATAGACCCGGTGAACGGGGAAATTCGTGATGAGCAACTCATATACCGGCAGATCAACTACCAGCTTGCAGCCTTTTTATGGTATCCCTTCAATCGAGTTACCCGCCTTGAATTTTCCGGAGGCTACCGCATCATCGATTTCGATTCAGAGTTGCGTGTCCGCAGGTACGATATAAACACAGGAATAGAGATAGGGGCAGAAAGAGAGAGCCTGCCTTCGCAGGATTCTCTGTACATGCCCTATTTTTCGACGGCATTCGTCCATGATAACTCCTTTTTCGGCGCCACCGCGCCCATCCTGGGCCAGACGGCGATCGCACAGGTTTCTCCCTTGTTTGGAACTCTCCAGTATGTCGGGGTTTTGGCTGATTTAAGGCGATACTTCATGCCGGTACGGCCATTCACGCTGGCCTTCCGGCTGATGCACACCGGCCGGTACGGTTCAGGCGGGGAAGACAGCCGGTTGTATCCGCTCTTTATGGGATATGAAAATCTTGTCCGCGGATACTCCTATTATTCCTTCAGCAGTGCCGAGCTCGTTTCTGAGGACAGCCGCAGGGTCTATAACAGCTTATTCGGGAGCAAGATGGCCGTGTTCAACGCAGAATTGCGATTTCCGTTGTTTGGAGCCCTTGGTATCGGAAGAGGATTCTACGGCATTCTTCCCATTGATTTTCTCGCCTTTTTCGATGGTGGAGTGGCCTGGACTGATGAAGATCAGCCCACCTTTTTGGGCGGTGAACGCAAGCCTCTGTTCAGCACCGGGGTAGGTCTGCGGATGAATCTTTTTGGCTACATGATCATAGGCGCCCAATTTGCTTACCCCTTCAACAGACCGGAAAAGGGCTTCCACTTCCAGCTGACGTTCTATCCGGGATTCTAGAAAACTGCCGGCCTTTCCGGTTTGAGGTGCCGCGTCGGAGTCATTCCGGTCGCGGATGCAGGGGACAGCTGACAGATGTGATTTGGGCAATCAGACGATTGCAGAACATCGTTCGAGGAGAATGAAATTTTGACGCAGAAGTCAGAATGATCCGAAGAGCTTGAACGCCATGATGATGATGGCGACAGCCAGGACGATCCGGATCACCTTCTCTCCGCCTTTGACTGAGACCTGGGCGCCCCACCATCCCCCGAAGGCCGTGCCTGCAGCGAGAATCAGGCCATACTCCCATAATACGTTTCCGGTTAGGATAAAGATGAGTAAGGCCGGAATGGTATAAATCAGAATGATGAAAACTTTGTGCATGTTGACCTTGACGAGGCTGATGGACAGGAGGTGATAAAGGGCGGCCATGAATAAAAAACCGACACCGACTTGGAGGAAACCTCCGTAAAATCCTATCGCGAACAGGGCAGGATAAATGAGCCAGTTTGGAACTGCCTTTTGGGCAGCGTCACCATCCTTGTAGGATCGAGAAAAGAACATCGAGATGACGATAAAGATGAGGACAATCCCCAAAATTCTCTGGAAAAGGATATTGCTGACTCTCGTGGCCGCAATGGCACCTATGATTGCACCGGGAAGTGTGAAGAGGGAAAATTTCAGGCTTGTTTGATAATCGTGGAACCTCTTTTTATGAAAGGAGGCCACCGCGGAAATATTCTGGATAAGGATGGCGATCCTGTTTGTGCCGTTGGCAACGGCAGCATCGAGTCCCATAAATATCAGCACAGGCACGGATATGCTGGATCCCCCGCCAGCATTGACGTTGATAAAACCTGCCGCCGTGCCGACAGCGAATAAGAGAGCGATGTGTTCGATATTCATCTTTAGACAACCTTCCGCATCATACTTGTCTGAACTGGAAAACTCAACCCCAGAAAGTACGTAGCGATAATTTCCTGATCCGTCAAAAAAAAACGAGGGCTAGCCCATTTAAGCGGGTTGAGCTGAGGAGCAGCCAATGCAAAGAGTCTGTGCAGATGGGAGACGCATGGAGTGGAAGGAAAAAACGTGTCATGACACGCGTTGATCACTCACAACCGTCTGTCTTAACCGTCACCATGGCGATAAATTTTGCTCGGGCCATGATTTGCCATAGAGCCTGGGTCCGTGATAGCTTTATTCAAGCAGAGGAAATCTAAATAATGACAGCGATACACCCACTCCTTGATAGGGAAAGACAGATCAAAGCCAGACAGTATGAAAAGGAAAAACGGATCCTGGGCCTTTTGAACCTGGCTCTCTCACTCGCCGTTTTAGTTGGTTTTTACTATTGCGGTCTGAGCGCCTGGCTCGCACAGCTTTTCCCCCACAAGCCCCTCTTTTGGGTATTTCTGGTGTATGTTTGTGTGTTTCAGTTCGTAGTTTTTGTATCGGGTTTACCACTCAATTTATACAGCGGATATATTCACGAGCACAGATGGGATTTTTCCAATCAAACCGTGAAAAGTTGGCTGTGGGAGCGGATCAAGTCCTTCTTTGTCAGTGTGTTCATATTCACTGTCCTTCTTGGGCTCTTGTTCTGGCTGTGGGCGTATTATCCGCAAAGCTGGTGGTGGATGGCAGGATTGGTCATGGCCGCTGTGAGTGCCGTCTTTGCCACGCTGTTTCCTGTCGTGATTTTTCCGCTATTCAACACATACACACCCATCAAAGATAGGGAGTTGACCGATTCTTTGGATAAGATCCTGAAAAAAGGCGGGCTGAAGAGCAGTGGTTTTTTTATGGAGGATATGAGCCGTCAGACAAAAAAAGAAAACGCATTTTTGGCTGGCCTGGGCCGAACCCGTCGGGTTATTTTAGGAGATAATCTGCTGGAAAACATGTCTTTACCTGAAATTGAGTCCATCATTGCCCACGAAGTGGGACATTTCAAGCATAAACACATCTGGAAGCAGATGGCTTTGGGAACCATTCAACAGCTTTCCGTGTTTTTTCTTCTGGATTTCCTCATGGGTGAATTGTCTGTGTCATTTCTCCAGTCTACGAGGGCGAACCTGACGCTTCTTCCCATTTTTGTCATACTGGCGGGGGGGATCTCCGGGGTTTTCGCCAGTCCGATAAATCTATGGCTCAGCCGGCATTTTGAAAAACAAGCCGACCTTTATGCTCTAACCAATGTTCCTGATTCTCATGCTTTGGCCAGAGCTCTGGCAGGTTTGGCTGATCGGAATCTTTCCAATGCCTATCCGTCCTGGTGGGTGAAAATGTTTTTCTATTCCCATCCTCCAATCGGAGAACGACTTCTTTTGGCTGAAAGATGGAAAAAACCTCTCTGATAAGACCATAAGCGCTGTTTTCCTTGAGTATTGTTGTTATGGCCCATCGCGGGTCGAATGTGCTCCCTTTTCAACCTGAGTGGCGGAGAGTCTCTTTTTCTAGGGAAATATCTAATTTCGCTGCTGTTTCCGCGTGCGAGCCAAAAAAGGGCATTCGAAATGACAAAAAATGGCAAAATGCGACTCGGATGGGCATCCTTAAACATGGAATTCCAATGATATCAATAAGTTATACTAAATCTCCTATTGGCATAAAAATTGCTTAGTTAAGTGTTGGCCGTGGATTAAGCCAGGGAAGCAGGGCTGACATGAAAGATTCGGACGAAGCAAAGAAAGATCTTTCTACTGATACAAAAAAGCTGCAGAAGCGAATAGAAGAGTTGGAAACAGCTCTCGTCGAAAGCAAGCTCAGCGAGGATTCACTCAAAAAAAGCGAAAAAAATCTTCTTTCCCTTCTTTTTTCCCTGGATGAAATGGTCTTTCTTATGGGAATGGACGGCACCTTCCATAAATATTTTCAATCTGTCGATAGAAGAGACCTTTTCGCTCCGCCAAAAACATTCCTTGGGAAACACTTTCGTGATATTCTCCCCGTGGATGTGGCTGAATCCTTCCAGAATGCACTCTATAAGATTGAAGATTACGGCAACGTTCAGGAATTTGATTTTCACCTCGATATCGACCGGAGGGAAACGTGGTTCAACACCAGTATCTGTCCGCTCCAGAAGCACACACAGGACTACTTTGGCTATGTGGTCGTGATGCGCAATATCACAGAACGAAAGCTGCGAGAGGAGGCCGTCAGGGAGAGTGAAGAAAGATACAGGGCGGTTATGCAACAGAACACCGAATGCATTTTTCTTGCCGATGTGGAAACCAGAGTCATTCTGGAGGCCAATCAATCTCTTCAGAAACTGCTGGGATATTCACTCGAGGAGATCCCTGGGTTGAGTCTTTATGACTTTGTCGCCAACGGCGAGGATGATATCTACCAGAAGATTTTGCAGATTCTCAAAGACCGGAACAATTACAAGGGAGAGCTGCAATACCGCCGCAAGGACGGCACTATGGTCGATGTCGAGATCAGCGTCAATCTGATAACCTACAGGGGCAAGAAAGTCTTCTGTGTCATTTCTCGTGATATCACCCCCCGGAAGCTGGCCGAGAAACAATTGATCCACACAGCGACCCACGATCCCTTGACAGGATTGACAAACAGACTTCTTTTTTATGACCGCATTGCTGTGGAGCTGGCCAGGGCGCGAAGGAATCAGCGCAGAATTGCGCTCATATACATCGATCTTGATAATTTCAAGGTGATCAATGATACGCTGGGGCACAGCGCGGGAGATCAGCTTTTGAAGGATGTTGCGGAAAGATTGAATCACCTGCTTCGCGAGAGCGACACCTTGGCCCGCATGGGTGGAGATGAGTTCATGTATATCATTTCAGACATCAGTGATGCGGTTGACGTGGCCAGGGTGGCACAAAAAGTCCTGGAAGCTGTGCGCAAACCATTTTTGCTGGATGGATCGTATCACCATATTACCGCCAGCATAGGAATCGCCATTTACCCAGAAGACGGCAAGGATTCCGAAGCTTTGATGAAAGCTGCAGATTTAGCGATGTATTTCGCCAAGGATAAGGGGCGGGACAACTTCCTTCCTTATACATCTGAAATGACGGTCAAGAACCTATGACACCCCAAAAAACTCACCCCCGAAATTCACCCCTAAGGGTTATTGACGAAATCAGAGAATTTTAGCTACTGTAAAAAGTGATCATAAGAGAAGTTATTTTAAAAAAGCAGGATGGGAGAATGATTCAAAAACGAATGACTTATATGGGTGTCATTTTTTTTCTTTTATGTGTTTTCTTAACCCAGACCTCTTTTTCGGCGTACTCGGGGAAAAAACTCATTGTTGTTGCCAATCAAGCACCCGTTTATCTCGAGCCCGACCAGAAAAGCACGGTTATTGCCACACTCAATAAGGGATCCATCCTGACCTTGAGCAGCGAGAGAAAATTCAGGCGCATGTTCAACTATGTCTATTTCACCTCCCAAAAAACCGGATGCACGAAGTCTGGTTATATCCATGATTCCTATGTGGATAGGCTTTTCAACGTGACAAAGGTCATAACCATTCAAGGTCAGGAAAAAAATACAAAGAGCACTCTCAAGTCAGAGCTGTATTTGGATAGGTCCCTCTGGAATATGGATATCGCTCAATTGAGACGCATCATGGGGGAACCGATTCACGAAGGGCAATCCCAGGGATACAACATCATCGGGTACAAGCAGACGATTATGGATAGGGAATGCCTAATCGGCTTTTATTTCGAGGGGGGGCGGCTAGCTGGCGCTAAATACAGCTTTATAGAACACCGTGATAATAAAAACCAGAACATTGTGGACTACAAGAAAATAAAAGAACTCATGATCCAGAAGTACGGAAGGCCGGAAGAGGACAACATTTCATGGAAAGATGCTTCCCACAAGGACCGTATAGAGGAATGGGGAAGCGCCATCGCAATGGGGCATCTCAAGTATTCTTCCAAGTGGAAAACTCGACAGGCCGAAGTGCTGCTTCAGCTTGCCGGTGCTGATGAGGAAATTTCTCTTGAACTCACTTATAAGGGAACGACCTGAATAATTCTAGATGATTTCTGCACCATCCCAACAGTAGGTGCATATTTTCTCTTTGGGAAGTCCTATAGCTTGGACCAGATCCGGCAGTCTTTGGTACCGCAATGATGTCAGTTTAAGTCTCTTTCGAATCTGATCGACCATGGCCCTGTGTTCCTCTGAGTCAGGGTTCGAATACCGCGCCGGATCCCCCTTATCACCCTCCAGTTCATATATGGCCTTTCGACCGGCTAGATCCAGCTCGGATCTCGATCGGGAAAAATTCAAAAATTTGCAGCCGTAAACGAGTGGAGGACAGGCAGGTCTCATGTGAACTTCACGGGCACCCGATTCAAACAAGCGTTGAATGGTGTCTTGTAGCTGAGTCCCTCTTACTATAGAATCTTCACAGAAGAGCAAGCGCTTGTCCTCGATGAGGTCCTGAATGGGAATCAGTTTCATCTTTGCCACAAGATCTCTGATCTCCTGGTTTTGCGGCATGAAACTGCGGGGCCAGGTAGGCGTGTATTTGACAAATGGTCTTTTGAAAGGGATCCTGGCCTCGCTGGCATAACCCAGGCCATGGCCTGTTCCGGAATCAGGTATACCAGCCACAAGATCGATCTCCCTGTCCTCTCTCTTCGCAAGAAATTCTCCGCATCTATTCCTGACGCTTTCCACGTTGATGTTTTCGTAGCTCGAAGCAGGAAAACCGTAGTAGACCCAGAGAAAACCGCAAATTTGCATCTTTTTGCCGGGTGGCTTTTTCTGTTCATACCCGTCTTCAGTCAAGAGAACAATTTCGCCCGGTCCCAAAAACTGTGTTACTTCGTAATTTAAATTGGGGAAAGCACACGTCTCAGAAGTTGCGGCGTATCCGTCCGGACTTTTCCCTATGACGACGGGAGTCCGGCCGTATTTATCTCTGGCTGCAAAAATACCTTCATCAGTCAGCAGCAGCAGAGAACAGGAGCCTTCGATGGCATCAAAGGCGTTCTGTATACCATCTGCAATAGTCATTTCTTGATTGATCAGCGAGGCGACCAGTTCCGTGGGGTTGATCTCTCCTCCACTCATCTCTGCGAAATGGGTTGCTTTTCGCCCGAATAGCTTTTGCGCCAGGATTTCTGCATTTTGGATGACACCCACTGTGACAATCGCATAGTTACCCAGGTGCGAGCGGATGAGAACGGGTTGATCTTCATAGTCACTGATGATTCCAATCCCTCGGTTGCCGTTGAGTTTGATGATGTCGTCCTCGAACTTCGAGCGAAACGGGGAGTTTTCGATATTATGAATAAACCTGGATATGCCTTCCGCGTTCTTAACGGCAAGACCTCCCCGTTTTGTCCCCAAATGAGAATGATAATCTGTACCAAAGAAAAGGTTGTTGACACAATCGCCTTTGCAAACGACACCGAACAATCCGCCCATAATTCTCCTCCGCGTCTTTTAAAACAATCAATTGGTCCATAGAATATCGACCGTTCGATTAAATATGACAGAAAATATTGCCGGATTCAAGTGAGATTGAGCTTTCTTTCTCAGCTTGAAAGATTTACAATAAGACCAGGAGGCGCAAAAGACGGATATGGAAGAAAACAAGAAAGTGTGGTTTACGGGAATCGGTGTCATCATTCTCATTGTTGTCGCTGTGGCCGTGTATTATTTTTTCATTCGCGGCAAGACTGAAATAACGCCCGAGGCCACAGAAGTTGTCCAGACGCAGCCAGAAGTCTCTGTTGAGGAAGAGGACGCATTGAAAGATGAAACTGTTATGCCCCTGGACGTGGCTCTGGATGAGAGTGATTCTGTCGTTAGGGATCTGATTCGAGGCCTCTCATCACATCCCAAGCTTGCCGATTGGGTTATCACAGACGATTTGGTCAGAAAATTTGTGGCTGCTGTAGATAACGTTGCCAACGGCCAGAGTCCTCGTGCTCACATTGATTTCTTCAAGACAGAGCGGAAATTCAAAGCGGTTGAGAAATCCGGGAGACTGTATATCGATCCTTCCAGCTATGCGCGTTATGATCAGGTTGCCGATGCCTTCGTTTCGCTCGACACCGAGGGCAGCATTCGGCTCTTCCGACAGTTGAAGCCTGTGATCCAGGAAGCTTATCGGGATTTAGGGTACCCTGAACAGGATTTTCAGAATACACTGGCCAGGGCCATTCAAGAATTGCTTCGCGTGCCTGTTGTCAAAGATGTGCTCGTGCAAAAGAAAGTGGTTTCTTATGAAATGATTGATCCAGAGCTGGAAAAACTCAGCCAGGCGCAAAAACATCTTCTCCGGATGGGGCCGGCAAATGTTCAAAAAATCCAGTCAAAGCTGCGTGAGTTGGCGTCATCCCTGGGAGTTTCCTCGCCCTAGCTCCTTTCCGGCTCCAGATCACGAAAACGAGGACTGGCTTCCTTCATTTCAGGAATATTAAATCTCTCATTGTGCCCTTTGGGATGATTCAACGAACTGTGGATCGGACTAAAGAAGTTCGGATGCTTACCAATCCGTGTCAAGAGGGACGGGCTTGCACTGTCACTCCCTTGGTAGACCGCAGTCCTGACACACATTTTGGGCCCGGTTGTCTCCGGAGAAGAAGTCCATGAGGCGCGCCCATTTTTTCTGCAGTTGACAAAGATTCTGAAACAGATTCGTCTCCGGCTGCAAATTCTTATGACCGATAGCAATGTTACGCAGGCACTCCAGCGCACTGTTTCCATCGTCTTGACTCAGATAATCAACGGCCAGCATCTGGTTGGATCGAACTATGCGATCTTCCAAATCTGATTTCACGAACTCTCCCGGGTAGGGATCCAGGTCTTCGGGAAAAACTCTGCTCATCCCCGACACGGCCTCCTGTGCATCGAGTTTGTTTTTCTCGAAGACAAATCGAAGGATGTCTTCTCTCATGCGCCGCCAAGTTGGATATGTTTTTGGGGGAGCGTCATGCTTGATGGCCAGTCTATTGTCCAAATATGTCACATGACCGAACATTCGGGCATTGATGAGGAAATCAATATCTTCGCCGCGAGGGACGGAAGGATCAAAGGGAACCTTGGTGAAGAGATCACGGTGTATGACCAAGTTGCCTCCAAAAGCAAAGGGTGTTGCTTTCAGACGGGGTTCTTCAGCAATGGTGCGCTTGAACGCCCGGTTCATGCAATCGATTTTATTCCAGTATGTCATCCAGGGAAGGACCTCTCTGTTCAACAGAAAGTCGTTGTCAGGATTGATATAATAGCCGGCTACGGCCAGTATTCGCTCGCTATCCACGCTCTTGCCGATATACTCGAGCGCCTTGTCCATAAAGTAAGTGTCTTCGAATATTTCATCGTCATCGATGAGCACGGCAATTTCAGAGCCGAGGAGGTGAGGCAGAAGAACGCATTGATTCCTGACATTGGAATACCCATCCAGTTGGACAAGCTCCTTCAGCTCATTGAGGTTGTTTTGTTCGAGGTGATTGTGAACGACCGCCTGTTGAGAATAGGAGTACAAGTAAGTCGGGATTTTCAGGTTTGCATTCTGGATGATAAAGGACAGTTTCTGTTCGACGGCCTTCTGAATGTCTTCGGCTGTGGCCACACCGAGGATGATACAGTTGAAATTTGTGTTCTCGAGGATTGAGAAGCTGGCGAGAAGCCGTCCCAGAGTTCCATCTTCATCCAGGGGTGTTGGGTGGTCATACACCGCATCCGTGTGTCGCCAACCTTCATTTTTCTTTCTTCCCCAGTAACTGGGAATGACCATGGTCGTTTTCATCGTAATCTCCTGATTATGACCCGTTTTTTGGCGGCTTGTGCATCATCCCTGCCAGTATATTTTCTAGCACTTGAACGCCTTTCTCCCAAGCATATTTTTCCTCGACTAAATTTCGGCCGCGCACCCGAATCTGATCGTACAGGTTGGTATCATGCAGCAACCTCTCGATACCCCGAGAAAAGCTTTCGGGATTGTCGGCCAGAATGATGTTTTTTTCGTTTTGCGCCGGGATTCCCTCTGCTCCCAAAGGCGTGGCAACGATGGGTCTCCCAATGGCCATGGCCTCGAGGATTTTTCCCCTGAATCCTCCGCCGAGCCGAACAGGGCAGATAAATATTGTGCTCTGTTTGAGGTAGGGTGTCACATCGTCGACACGGCCGGTGACCACGATTTCCGGATCGTTCTCGAGGTTTTTGATTTCCGGAGGTGGGCTTTGTCCTACGATAACAAACTTTAAGCCAGGGGAGAGCCGTTTCACCTTTGGCCATATTTCTCTGGCAAAGTACAGCACGGCGTCGACATTGGGGAAGTGAAGATAGTTGCCCACGAAGATGATGCTCTTTTCTTCGTTGGGAGGATCTGAATAAGGAAAATGCTCGACATCGACACCATGAGGTACGATATCAATATCGAGAGTTGCCCGGATATTCAGAAGCTCTTCTTTTCCCTGTGGAGTCAGGCAGAGGACTTTATCGGCTTCTTCGTACATGTCGAACTCGAATTTCTTGAGACCTTTCAAGTTAATGGCCTCTTTGAGCTTTTTTGTTCCCCATCTGTAGTGCCGAAAATCTTTGAGTCGGGCCAGGTAATAGCATTCGTGAACCGACACAATCCTTCGGACCGGCTGTAGTAGAGGATTTCTGTGAATGAACTGGCCCATCACCGAGTATTCAGCAATCACGAAATCGTAGCGGTCTTTGGTAACCATTTCAGCAATGGCCTTTGACATTTCAAGGGATTTGTGGACTCTCAGGAAGTAATGGGGGACTGGTGAGGCGAAAAAGTCTTTGACGACTGTTATCGGCGATCGTTTTCGGGGAAGTGGTATGAGTCTCAGATCGTAACAATATTCCTGCACCGAGGGGATGTATTTCTTTTCTTCGGCCCTGAAAAAGGCAGCGAGCGAGACTGTGTGATTTTTGGCAAGGTGCTTGAGCCTGTTATAGATGATGATGGGCCCGCCGATCACCTTGGAATGAGGAAATTCTTTACAGGTCAGCAGAATTTTCATCCGGGCTCCTTCCTGTCATGGTTGTTCTTACCATTGCTTTCGATGCCTTGTCAACTTTCCCAAGCAGGGACCTGCAGCCCGTCGCATCAATCGTGCCAGTTGAACGGATCGTCCCTGTCAAAGTCTGGGACAAGAAAAACCCCCGGTTTACTGGGTAGGGGTTGGAAGAAGAGTGCGGCAGAACCGATCTCCCTGGCTTTTGCCAGAACAGTATTGTATTCTTTCTCGGTGAGTCTTCGCTGCAATTCCTGCGGAGCTTTAAAACAGGGTTGGTATTGGCTCATCAGACTGAGGCCAAAGGCTGCATCGATATTCTGTTCAAGCCATCTTAAAACAGCTTTTGAGTCCTCTATCTGTCCGGGAAGAACCAGATGGCGGATGATGACTCCTTCTCGAGCAATCTCCTGGTCATCCGTGATCAAATCCGGCCTCTGATTGACCATTTCTTGAACAGCCTGCTTGGCATAAAGGGCGTAGTCGTCCACTCCTGAAAATTTTTTGGCAACCTCTTCTGAGTAATATTTGAAATCGGGAAGGAAGATATCAACAATACCGTTGAGGCCCTGAATGATGTTTCTTTTTTCATATCCGTTGGAATTGTAAACCACCGGAAGATGCAAGCCTTTTGTGTAGGCGATTTTGAGCGCTTTCAGAAGAGGTAAGAGCTGATGGGTCGGCGAAACAAAGTTGATGTTGAGAGCCCCCTTTTCCTGAAGAGTCAACATGGCGGCAGCCAGTTCATCCTCGGATACGGTGTGTCCCTTCCCTTGCCAGCTCAACTGGTAATTCTGGCAGAAGAGGCATTTGAGGTGGCATCCCGTGAAAAAGATTGTTCCAGATCCACAACATGGCTCCCCTCGATGGCTGTTCCGGCAGTCGGAATATCCGCTCAGAACAGGCTCCTCACCCAGGTGGAGCAAAGTGTGGGAAAGCGTGGCTTGGATTCCAGCCTCACAGAAGCCTTTCTCTCCCTTTGTTCTGTTGACACGGCACTCTCTCGGGCAAAGTGTGCAGCATTCGTCATGCGCCGCCAAATGGTCCAAGGCTTTTTCGAGGCAACTGAGCTTGGTTGTTATGTCCATACCGTCCGGGTAAATCATGTTCAGCGGAATTTATGAGGCCGAAAGAGCACAAACCAATTCCCGCTAGAATACATATTTTATGACGAGGAATCCCGCCAGCAGAAGCACAAAGAAAAGCAGAGCAAGCCAGTTGAAATATTCATCGATGAATCCCTTGATACCGGGCCCAAACTTCTTGAACAGAGCCGCCACAGTAAAAAACCGCAGCGACCGGCTGATTGCCGACGCCAAAATGAACAGGATGAAGTTCATTTTGAAGACACCGGAGGCAATGGTGAAGATTTTATAGGGAATGGGGGTCAGGCCGGCAAAAAACACATACCAGAAGCCATGCTCCTGATAGTGACTCAGGACATACTGAAAGCTTTCCGGTGAGAAACCGGGCACATACTTGAAGAAAAAAGTATCGACCGCTTCCCAAACGCCAAATCCAATCAGGTAGCCAATCATGCCTCCAAGTATAGATGCAACGGATGTGTAAAAGGCAAACCGGAGTGATTTTTTTGGAGAGCCCAGGCAGAGAGCAATCAGGAGCGGGTCGGGAGGCACTGGGAAAAATGAGCTTTCGGCCAAGGCGAGCAAGGAGAGGGCTTGAGGCCCGGCCGGTGTATCTGCCCAGTGCAAAACCCAGTCGTACAGCTTTCTAAATAGCGTCATTTGCGCCAGCCGAAAATGCTCGGATATACGTCTTGTCTTTCAGAATTTTGTAATCTGTCAGATCCTTGTGCAGGGGTGTGATCGTAGCATATCCTTTCTTGATGACCATGACATCGCTGTCACCATCACCGATGGCTTTGGGATTTCCTGTTCCTATCCAGTAATACAATCTATTTCGCGGGTCCTGTCTTTCCGATATTTCCGGATTGTAGCGTTTCTGTCCGAGTTTGACGAACTTGATTCCCTTTATTGGAGGCGGCGGAACGTTTACGTTCAGCGTAGCGTCTTGAGGAAGGGAGTGTTTGAGAATCTTCTTCATGAGGAAGAGGCCAATTTTGACCGCCCCGTCATAGTGGAATTCCCCCTTGTCATCATTAAGAACAGAGATGGCTATACTGGGAATCTTGAGGAATGATCCTTGGAGGGCACCGGCAACTGTTCCTGAATAGGAGATGTCCTGCTGGCCGAGGTTGGGGCCGGGATTGATCCCGGATATGAGCATGTCTGGTTTTCGAGGAAGAATTTTCTGGATGGCGATGTAGACGCAGTCTGCGGGTGTGCCGTCTACGGCGTAGATATTCTCTCTGATGTTTTTCACCCTAAGGGGACGGTGCAGGTTCAAGGCAAGCGAAGTGGCACTCCGTTCCCGGTCAGGCGCAACAATATATACCTGTGCGTCTTTCTTGATGTGCCGGGAGAGGGCATCCATTCCCTGGGAAAAAAAGCCGTCATCATTGGTTAACAGGACGAGTGGTTTATCCATTTCTGTCTTCTTCGTTCAGTCATTTAGCTTGGTCTGAAACAAAAGTGCATTTTAACATCCCTTTTCCAATAATAAAACAGTTTTACGGGAAAAGTATGCCTTTCCAATCCGTGATGAGACTGGGGCCAGACCTTAGTTTTGAAGAGATCAGATTGAGTGATGGCCAAAACCGTTTGAAGGCGCGAGGCGGGCTGCACCAATCTGATCATTCGTGGGACCTTTCTTCTCGGGGCTGGAAATGCTTTCCAGGGAAAATCAGTCGGGGACGCCGAGGAGGTCTCGCATTTGAGGAATATCTATTGTCGGTTTTTGGCAGGTGTAGTTCGAACAAACATAGGCCGTGGCCTTTCCTTCCAGGCTATTGTATGAAGCTGTGAATGGAGCTATGCGGTGAATGGTCTGTTCTCCAGGTTCATCCGGTATGAACAAGACAACTGTATTGGGGAGGAATTCTGCATGAAGGGATTTTAGCATGAGAGCTGTATCTGGGCCGCTGGCTTTACCAGTTACGATAACCTCTTGAGAAGGCCCCAGCGCAAAGTCAGCAGCGCTGAGCATCATGGCGTAACCGGAAGGGTGGGCGCCGATATTTGTCGCGAAATAGGTGCTGATCTGTTCGGCCATCGCCCCAAGTTCCGAATCAGAGGTCATCCGCCCCAAGCGCAAAAAATTCAACATGGCTACAGAGTTACTTGAGGGCACTGCTCCATCAAAACTTTCTTTCTCTCGAATAAAGAGAGTCTCTCCTGCTTCGGGAGTAAAATAAAGCCCCCCCTGTTTTTTATCCCAGAAGTGTCGGATGAAATACCGATTGAGTGCAAGTGCAGATTGGAGGTGCCGGTCGTTAAAATTGGACTCATAGAGCTCGATCAATCCCCAGACCATGAACGCATAATCATCCGCAAAACCGGATGTCTTGGATTCGCCGTCACAGTGTCTGTGAAGAAGCCCCCCATCGGGCTGTCGAAGGGAATCCAGGATAAAATCAGCCGCTCGAACAGCCGCATCGGCAAGGTCCGGTCTATGGAATGCTCGGGCTGATTTGGCGAGAGCCGCGATCATCAAGCCATTCCAATCGGTCAGGATCTTTGTATCTTTGAGAGGAGCGACTCGTTTTTGGCGGAGTTCAAACATTTTTTTTCTGAGTTTTTGAGCCTGTCTTTCAAGCCGGTCGAGTTTGATTTTTTTGTGGGCGGCCAATTCTTCCAGAGACATTGTTTGGTGGGGGATATTGACACCCGCTTTTTCCCCCGTGCTCTCATCTGTAAAATTCCCCTCTTTGGTTATGGCAAACAGTGCCTCTGCGAGCTGTGCATCCTCTGACCTCAGCTTCTCTTGGATTTCGTCCCAGGACCAGGTGTAAAACTTGCCTTCCTCTCCTTCGCTGTCAGCGTCTTCAGCAGAAAAAAAGGCGCCCTGTGGTGATGTCATGTCACGGAGGACATAAGTCAGTATTTCTTCCGCTGTATTTTTATAAAAAAGGTTCTGCGTAGCTTGATAAGTTTCGGCATACGCCATGACGAGCAGGGCTTGATCGTAAATCATTTTTTCGAAATGAGGCAGTAGCCACCTGTTATCTGTGGAATAGCGGTGATAGCCGTAGCCAATGTGGTCGAAAATTCCTCCCCGCCTCATGGCTTGGAGTGTCTTCTCAACCATCTCGAGAGCATAATCGTTTTTCTTGCGTTTCCAGTAACGGAGCAGAAAGAGCAGTGTGTGCGGCGCCGGGAATTTGGGAGCGCGGCCAAAACCGGCGTTTTGTGTATCATAGCTTTGCTTTAGCTGCTGATAAGCCAAATCCAACATCTTTTCACCCACAGGCTGTTTTCCCATAGGCACAGTTTGCTTCTGGAGGACATCGATGATTTTGTCTGCAGAGGAGAGCAGTTCTTGCCGTCTTTTTTTCCATAGTGAACCCACCCTCGGAACAAGCTCCAGCATCCCGGCCTGATTGGCTCTGCCTTTTCTAGGAATATATGTGCCGGCAAAGAATGGTTTTTTATCAGGGCTCATCATTATCGTAAGCGGCCACCCGCCGCTTCCGGTCATGAGTTGACAGACCTTCATGTAGACATTATCAATGTCAGGGCGTTCTTCGCGGTCCACTTTTATGGAAATAAAGACCTCATTCATCAGTGTGGCCACACCCTTGTCCTCGAAGGATTCCCGTTCCATGACGTGGCACCAGTGACAGGTGGAATATCCGATTGAGAGAAAGATAGGCTTGTCCTCTCGGACAGCCTTGACAAAAGCCTCCTTTCCCCATGGATACCAGTCGACAGGGTTGGAGGCATGCTGGCGCAAATAAGGGCTCTTTTCTTGTGAAAGTCTATTTGGAGTCATCGAAATATCCTTTAGGCGCGAATCATGATCAAGAGCATTTTGAAAGGTGTAACCGCTTGAAGGGCATGAGGTTCATTGGCGGGCATGATAATCATCTCTCCCCCTTTGAGAAGGATCGGATTTCCGGAAATTGTGACCTGCACCTCTCCTTCCAAACAGTAGACCGTGGCATCAAAAGGGGCGGTGTGTTCTGAGAGACCCTGCCCCGTATCGAAGGCAAACAGGGTCAGAGTCCCCGTTTTTTTTGAAACGATCTCTCGGCTGACCACCGATCCTTTCTGGTAGTCCACAATATCCATTAAACTCATAGCTTTGGCTTTCAAGTCTTTCATGTTTTCTCCTTTGGAGTCATCACCACAACCGTGATGTCGGTCGTCATAAGGCAAATCTGAATTTGGGCCTTCATTCAGTCCGGTTATCACATGCTTCAGGCGAATGTGGTCATGCCCTGTACGGCATCACCGCCATACAGTTGATTGTTCTCTGTTTTGAAATCTATGGGGCGAATCTATTATACGACTAATTCGATATTATTTCTATTATTAAAAGCGAGTATCTCTTATTCTGTGGCGCCATTTAAATCCTGCTACGGGATCCCCATACCGTGTCTCTATCCCGTTAATGGTGCGAGAGGAGTTCCGATCCATGAGAACATAAACTGAGAGCGGTAAAAAAATATCCTTCGAAGAAGTGGTCGGGACGGGCGGATTTGAACCGCCGACCCCACGCACCCCAAGCGTGTGCGCTACCAGGCTGCGCCACGTCCCGACCAAATGAGCGTTTATTATAGTAAAAAAAACTTAAAACTCCAAATGCAGTTTGTGACTTGGATGGGCTTTCATCGCAGGCAATGAATGATGAGTGAAAACAGTGGATTTAGTCTTTGAGGGAAGACGCGATATCTCTCAACTGTTCACGCACATTATAGAGCATTTTTCTCAACCGGTCAGGGTGTATGTTGGCGGCTTTGGTGATTCCCAATTCGGCTTCCAATTTCCTTTTGGCCCCAGCCAGGGTAAGCCCTTCCTTTTCCACCAGCTCTTGGAGTCGCAAAATAATCGCAAGGTCCTTTTTCCTGAATATTTTGTGCCCGGCGCCTGTTTGTCCAGATTGGATGAAGTAAAACTCTTTTTCCCAAGCTTCGATGATTTTTGTTTCAAGTTTGGTGATACGGCTCACTTCCTCGAGCTTGTAAACGAGTTTATCGGAATCTTCACTTCGTTTCATCTGAATGTCTCTATTCTGGGTTTGGCTACCTGGTGTATGCTCCGTAAAATCAATCGTTACATTAACATGGAAAACTGACCGCGTCAAGTTGACATTTGCTTCCAAACCGGTCCACCGCATCGCTGAAAAATGACATCGTGGATGGCCATGGAAGAAATTTCAGAAATGCACACAATAATCTTATTGGAGTGAACAAGGGGAAAGGTTCTGGTATAATTTTGTGGGCGATGAAAAAAAAGGAAACAAGCCACACACCTCTAGCCGAAAGGATGCGGCCTGAGAGCCTTGACCAGTTCTACGGCCAGGAGCACCTGATAGGTGAGGGGAAAATTCTTTCTCAACTGATTAAAGCCGATCAGCTTGTATCCATCATCTTTTGGGGACCTCCCGGTTCAGGCAAGACGACTCTGGGCCACATTCTTGCCAGGCACTTCAATTTTCCCTGTCTCTTTTTCAGTGCGGTCTTGTCCAGTATCAAAGACGTGAAAGCCGTGATGGCGAGGGCAGAGGATCACAAGAAGCTCTATGGACATCCCTCCGTGTTGTTCATCGATGAGATCCATCGCTTCAATAAGGCACAACAGGGAGCTTTTCTACCATATGTGGAGAAAGGAGATATTGTCCTCTTCGGGTCGACGACAGAAAATCCCTCTTTTGAGGTCATTGCCCCGCTTTTGTCCCGCACACGGGTTCTTCAGCTGAACCCTCTATCCGAAGAAACGCTGAAGACAATTTGCCGAGAAGCTTTAATTGATGAAAAAAGAGGACTGGGCTCACGAAGAATTCAAATCGACGGAGAAGCTCTGCAAATAATCATCGATTATGCCAACGGGGATGCCCGAAGGACGCTGAATACTCTTGAAATAGCGGCCAACCTGACTCAATCCGGTCGGATAGCGCCCGATGAGGTCAAAGAAGCCTTGCAAAAACGTATTCTCCTTTATGATAAAAATGGAGAAGAGCATTTTAATCTCATATCCGCGCTGCACAAGAGTCTGCGGAACAGCGATGTGGATGCCTCGCTGTATTGGCTGGCAAGAATGCTGTCGGCGGGGGAGGATCCCCTCTACATAGCCAGGAGGGTGATTCGTTTCGCTTCTGAAGATATCGGTCTTGCCGACCCCCGGGCACTCACCATAGCTCTTAACGCCAAAGATGTCTATGACTTTCTGGGTTCTCCTGAAGGAGAACTGGCTCTGGCTGAGGCCGTTATCTACATGGCTTCTGCCCCCAAAAGCAACAGCGCTTACCTTGCCTTTTCCAAGGCCAAAAAGGACGTGGAGTCCAGTCCTTTCGAACCGGTTCCTCTTCATCTTCGCAATCCGGTTACCAAACTGATGAAAGAGATTGGGTACGGCAAGGACTATCAGTACGCGCACGATTTTGAGGATTCCACCACGGATATGGAGACTTTTCCCGAGAGGCTCAAGGGCAGAACTTACTATCAGCCTGGAAATTTTGGCTTAGAAAAAGAAATCAAAAAGCGAATCGAGTGGTGGCAAAAACGCAAGCTGGCAATCAAGCAAAAATCAGAGTTCGGGTCTGAGGATAGCATCGATAAAAAATCAAAAGTGAAGCCTTGATGAATAACCTATGATTGATGTTTTGTGGCTATCAGGATTTGGGATTTGAATCCTTGAGAAGATAGTAAATCTCCCAGGCAATTTCGTCAGCTACACAGCCCACGCAGGATTTTTCTGTCGTGGCCAATTCCTCATCTTCGATCTTTTCCTTGATGATTCGTTTGACCCGTTTTTTAATCTTGTAGAGCAGGATGTAGTTGATCATTTCTTGCTTTTGCATGATAGCAACTTCCCCCCGGTATGTAAAGTTTGAGGAAGAGGTGAAAAAAATGCTATCATAATGCACCCTTTATGAGGATGAAGAAATTTGCTGCGGTGCTGTTGGCCTTTGCTCTGGTTTCTTGTTCTCTGTTCAGAGCCAAAATTCCCCCTTATCCCACAGGAATTGTTTTTCCGCTGGAGATTGCATCCAGAATTGAGTATCAAGGGGAAATCATCATTCCTATGCAGCCAGAGGGGAGTCGGATCTATGTCTCGACAAGGAGCGGGTATCTGTACTGTTTTGACGGTCTTGAGCGGAAGACAATTTGGGAGCTTCACGTATCAAAAAATCTAGCCATCTATCCCTGTCTTGGGCAGGATACGGTCTATGTTTTTGACAATGCGGGAACCCTGTTTTGTGTCAATAAAAATGGAAAACTTGACTGGCAGAAAAGTGTCGGAGGCCCAATAACAAGCAATATTGTCACAGATAAAGAGCAGATATTCGTCGGAACTTTTGATGGTAAGTTGATGGCTCTCAGCGTCAATAAAGGGGAAACTCTCTGGATTTATCAAGCAGCGAAAGCCATTCAGTCAAATGTTGTCACCACGCCCGGAGCCATCGCGTTCGGATGTGATGACGGTTGTCTCTATTTGGTGAATCAAGCGGGAAAGCTCGCAAAAAAATTCGATGTTGGCGAAATTGCGGGCGAGACATTGGCATCAAACGGTTCCTATCTCTATTTTGGGACGGAGAGCAAAGAGATTTACTGTTATGACTCGATAAAAAAAAAGAAGAAGTGGAGGATCAAAACCGGAGGAAAGCTTCTTGTCCCCCCTGTTTTTGATGAAAAAAGGGGCTTCTTCTCTTGTATGAACAATGTTCTCTACTGTCTGAATAAGAAGAACGGAACAATCGAGTGGTGGGCCGCTCTTCCCTCCAGGAGTGCGTACCCCCTGGCTATCGTCGAAAGAAGAATTGTTGTTACGTCTCTATCCTCTGTTTTAGTCAGCTTCAACACCCGGTCCGGAAAGACCGCAGGAACCTTTGAGGCTGAGCGGGAAATCCGTTCGAATCCCATATGGATTGAACCCTATTTGCTCATCAATCTCTATGATTCCCCGCAAGACAAAGGAACCTTACTCGTAGCCCAAAAAAAGGTGTCTGTTACGCTGAAGGCATCCTTGGTGCCGCCTCAAAAAATAAATACTCAGATTCTGTTTACGGCGGCACACTCTGGCTTCCATCTGCCGGAGTATGAATTTTCTGTGTGTAAATTGCAAAAGGCCCATATCAATCCTTACTTTTTCATTCTTTTCGAGCAAAAGGACACGGAAACGGTTGTTCAAGAAAAGTCCGAAAAAAACACGTGGGAATGGTTTCCCGAAAAGGAAGGCTTTTACGGGATTCGGGCTAAGGTTGAGGACGAAAAAGAAAGGGCTCAGACGGTTGTTCCCTTTGTGGTTCAAAAAGAAGAGCCCCAAGTGACTCTCGCCTTCTCAAAAGCATCTCCACAATCCGTGGGGGAGGAAATTCAGTTCACAGCCGCTGTCAAAGGTTTCGAAGAGCCTGCTGTTGAGTTCATTCTTCACCGTGTTGTTAAAATGCGCTTTCATGCGACGTCCTTCATTCTCCTGAGCAGCAAAAAAAGCATTGTCCAGGAAAAATCGGCATCCACCCAGTGGACATGGACGGCTGACAAAACAGGCCTCTATATTGTAGAAGTCGCGGTTGAAGACACAGAGGGAAAGAAAAACGCCGTTGTCCTCTTTCGCATTAGAAAGAATCCCGAATCCGGTTCGAACAAAAATGAGATCCCAAATTCGCTGAAATAGATTTATGGGTGCAGGCATTTTTGGGAAGGAACGTCTAAACCAGGTGCATAGGGTATGAATTTCGAAAATATAAAAATAAAGGAGATTAGGAATGAACCGTGATGACGCCTTAGCTCTTGTCAAACAGTATCTCAAAAATAAGAATCTCGTCAAGCATTCTCTTTCTGTCGAGGCTTGCATGAGAGCCATGGCCGAAAAATTTAACGAAGATGAGGAGAAATGGGGACTTGCTGGGCTTCTGCATGACTTGGACTATGAGATAACAGAGAAGAGTCCCGAACTGCACACAACAGAGACAGTCAAAATCCTTGAAGAACATGGCATCGAGCCTGACATTATCCATACGGTGAGAGCCCACGCGGCGATGGTCCCCTGTGAAAGCAAAATGGATTATTCGATTTTTTCCATCGATCCGCTCACCGGGCTTATCATCGCCGCCACACTCATGCATCCGACCAAAAAACTGAATGAGGTGGATCTGGGTTTTGTGAAGAGACGCTACAAGGAAAAGAGTTTCGCTCGAGGTGCCAAAAGGGAAGAGATCGAACAGATCACGGAAATTGGAATGGATTTGGACGAATTCATCACTATCTGTCTAAAGGCCATGCAGGCTATCCACAAGGATCTCGGTCTTTAGCGTACGAAGGGACGAGCCCGCGATCTACCTGGGAATTGCCGATTGAACAAATTGGACAAGATACAGAACCCGTTTTGGCAAAGACCTGTTTCACATTCCTCCCTAAGCACACTCATTGCGGAGGCCTATCTTTTTGGCCCTGGACATGAAGATGCAATTTGTTCAATCATTTTGATGACGTCAAAAAACGATTGATGTATAATTATGGCTCGTTCGGGATCCATGTTTAGGCAGACAGCCTCGAATGGGGACACACTGAAAATAATGTTACTTTGTATTTTTGATAACCAAAGGAGGAATTTTCAATGAACGGAATCATACAGATACCTCGACCCTCGAATGAGCCAATTCTGGGTTTCTCTCCCGGATCTCCCGAGAAAGCTGCGATAAAGGCCCAGCTGACCAAGATGTTGGGAGAAGAGATCGAGATCCCTCTCATAATCGGCGGGAAGGAGGTCAAGACAGGAAATCTGGCCGACTGCCGGTGCCCCCATGATCATCAACACATTCTGGGGCGCTATCACAAGGCAGGGCCCGCAGAGATCGATTTGGCTGTGGAAGAGGCGATGAAGGCCTGGAGAGAGTGGTCGGAGATGGATTGGGTCTCGCGCGCATCCGTCTTTCTGCGGGCAGCCGAGTTGTTGGCGACGAAATACCGTGATATTCTGAATGCCTCGACAATGCTCGGCCAATCCAAGACCGCTCATCAAGCCGAGATCGATTCAGCCTGCGAACTCATTGATTTTTACCGCTATAACCCGTATTACATGACATCCATTTACAAAGAGCAGCCTGATAATTCTGCTGCCACTTGGAATTATGTGGAGTACCGTCCTCTGGAGGGTTTTGTGTTTGCGGTGACACCCTTCAATTTCACCTCGATTGCCGGGAACCTGCCCACGTCGCCGGCAATGATGGGAAATGTCGTTTTGTGGAAGCCTGCCTCCTCCGCCGTTTATTCGGCCTATTTTCTGACACAGCTCTGGAAAGAGGCGGGATTGCCCGATGGCGTGATCAATTTCATTCCCGGACCAGGGCGTTATGTCGGGGATCCGGTTCTGGAAAAGGCTGAGCTGGCCGGTGTGCATTTCACGGGCAGTACGGCCGTGTTTCAGGGAATGTGGAAAACTATCGGTGCCAGCATCATGAACTACAAAAGCTACCCAAGAATTGTCGGGGAGACGGGAGGCAAGGATTTTATCTTTGTCCATTCCTCGGCGGATATCGCAGCAACTGTCACGGCGCTTATTCGGGGCGCCTATGAATATCAGGGTCAGAAGTGCTCAGCGGCCAGCCGGGCCTATGTGCCGGCAGACATTTGGCCTGCCCTGAAAGAGAATCTCTTGGATGAACTCAAGACACTCAAAATGGGAGACATAACAGATTTTTCCAATTTCATGGGAGCCGTTATCGATAAGCCCGCCTTCGATACCATTGTTGAGTACATTGAATACGCCAAACAATCGGATACGGCTGATATCATATTCGGCGGTGATTACGACGATGCCAAGGGGTATTTCATCAATCCGACTGTGGTTGTGACCACTGATCCCAAGCACAAACTTATGGTCGAAGAGATATTCGGTCCTGTCCTGACAATTTATGTTTATCCTGAAAGCCAGTATTCCGAAGCTCTGGAGCTCTGTGATTCGACATCTCCCTACGGATTGACAGGGGCCATCTATGCCAATGACCGGACAGCTATCGTCGAAGCCTGCGGATCCTTGCGTCAATCGGCAGGGAATTTTTACATCAATGATAAGCCCACCGGGGCTGTGGTGGGACAGCAACCCTTTGGAGGAGCCAGAGGTTCGGGAACTAACGATAAAGCCGGATCTTTCATGAATCTTCTCCGCTGGGTGAGTGCCAGAACCATCAAAGAAAACCTGAACCCTCCCACAAATTACCGCTATCCTTTTTTGGGGGAGGAGTAGACCATTCTGAAGAGAGGACTATCCAATGAAAGCTTTACTTGAAAAACTTCAGATCACCGAAGTGAACACGGGATCCTGTGCCGGCCCTGATGACTGGTATGCGGATTCTGCCAGCGAGAAGATCATTTCTTATAATCCAAGCACGGGGGAAGCGATTGCTACGGTCCTTCAGGCTACTGAAAGCACATACGAAAAAGTGATCCGGGAAGCGGTCGATGCTTTCAAGAATTGGCGGATGATACCAGCGCCCCAGAGAGGACAGGTCGTCAGGGATTTGGGAATTGCCCTGAGGGATTTCAAAGAGCCGCTCGGAGAGCTGGTGACGCTGGAGATGGGGAAGATCAGACCGGAAGGGATCGGTGAGGTCCAGGAGATGATCGATATCTGTGATTTTGCCGTAGGCCTCTCCCGCCAGCTCTACGGTTTAACCATGCAGTCCGAACGTCCTGCCCACAGGATGTACGAACAGTGGCACCCCCTCGGGGCCATTGGTGTGATCACGGCCTTCAATTTCCCAGTGGCTGTCTGGTCCTGGAATGCGGCTATTGCCGCTGCATGCGGGGATACAATTGTCTGGAAACCATCTTCTGAGGCTCCGTTAACAGCCATTGCCATCCAGCACATTGCCAATGACATAATGAGTGATCATGGACTCAAAGGCATCTTCAACATTGCCATTGGAAGGGGTTCCGTGGTCGGCGAGAGGATGATCAACGACCCGAGGCTTCCCCTCATTTCCTTCACCGGGTCCACGCAGATGGGGCGGCGAGTTTCAGAAGCTGTCGCACGACGTTTCGGGAACACCATTCTCGAACTTGGCGGCAACAACGCTATCATCGTAACGGCCAATGCGGACTTGGACATGGCTACTCGGACAATTCTCTTTGGAGCGGTGGGAACGGCCGGCCAGCGCTGTACGAGCACGCGCAGGATCATCATGCACACATCCATCGCGACAGAATTGACTAACAAGATCTTCAATGCCTATAAACAGGTGCCCATCGGGAATCCCATGGAGGAAGCCATTTTGATGGGGCCGCTTGTGACCGATGCCGCTGTGGAAGACATGATGGCAGCCCTGGAGAAAGCCAAAGAGCAGGGCGGGGAAGTGATTTGTGGCGGGAACCGGTTGCCGGATAAAGGCGAGCGGTTCGTCGAGCCGACCATAGTCAAGATGCCTGAACAAACCGAAATTGTCCATCATGAGACTTTCGCGCCCATCCTCTACTTGATGGAGTATGAAAATTTGGAGGATGCGATTGCCATGCACAATGCCGTGCCCCAGGGTCTTTCCAGCGCCATATTTACGACGGACCTGTTGGAGGCCGAAACCTTTCTCTCTCACGCCGGTTCAGACTGCGGTATTGCCAATGTGAACATAGGCACATCGGGAGCGGAGATCGGCGGCGCGTTTGGAGGCGAGAAAGAGACAGGAGGAGGCCGGGAGTCCGGATCGGATTCATGGAAGGGATACATGCGGCGCCAGACAAACACCATCAACTGGTCCAGAGAACTTCCTCTGGCGCAAGGAATCAAATTCGGAGATTGATGCAACCCAAAATAACTCTCGACACCGATGTCGAAGACCTGGCCATGCAATTCCCGAAGGCTGTGGGCTTTTTGACCAAACGGGGTGTTCGCTGCATCCGATGCGGAGAACCTGTCTGGGGGACTTTGGGCAAGCTGCTCGAGGAAGATGGCGTAGCCCATCCCCAGGCTCTGGTTGACGATCTGAATGCCTTTCTCTCTGAAGGATGAAGCCTAGCATCTGAAGGCCTCATTAAGTATCTACAGGGAAGGCCATACGACTCATCATTCTCGTTGAAGAGAGTTGGCTTATCCATGAAATTCTGGGAACTTTGCGTGAGCTTTCCGTATTACATTATGCGGGATAGGGCAGAGCAGAGGAGGGGGGCCGCAGAGAGAGGTGAATTCCTATCCATTGGAGCCGCACAGTGGTGGGTGGTGGGGTCTTCGGCGGAAATGGATAAGCATTCACCGAATGACTCAATCCTGCACTCAGTGAAACATGCCCGCCCCATGAGCCTTCAAACGGTTTTTGCCATCACACATTCTTATCTCTCAATAATGCGCCCTGTTTCTAGAGCCATCAAGAAATTAGAGACGCTTCCTGACTGCTCTGCCTGATTGACTTGAGGGGGATATTCCGCTATCTTAAAGGAACGTTTTTGAGCACCAATCGAAAATCTTTGTGAGCTAGGCAATATTGAGATATGTCCGGTAATAAAGAGATTCCGTTCAGGCACATTGCCATCGATGGCTTGCTGCGCAGCGGAAAAACACAGCTGGCAAACATCTTAGCCAAGCGGATCAGGGGGAGAGTCATCCTGGATAGCGTTGAGAATCCTTATCTGAAGGATTTTTACGAAGAAAAGGAGGGGGCGGCATTCCTGACGCAGCTTGTTTTTTTGGTGAACAGATATCATCAGCAGTCGAGCTTGATGCAGAGAAGCTTATTCGATGAACGCATCATCTGTGACTATATTTTCGAAAAGGATAAAATTTACGCTTACCAGACACTCACGGATGATGAGCTCATCGTTTACGAAAAAATCTACGGCGTTTTTGCTGAACGGATCAGCCGACCCGATCTTGCGATCTATCTTCAGACTTCCATGCCTGTTCTCTTGAGAAAAATAACGAAAGAAGGGAATGAGCTGGAAAAGAATATCTCTGAAAAGTACCTTGAGGATATCCTCGAAGCATATGATTATTTTTTCTTTAACTACACGGCTACTCCGCTTCTTGTGGTCAAAGCCGACAACCTGGATTTCACAAGGGATGAAGATGTCGATGATTTGATCGAAAAAATAATCCAGATGAAAAAGGACACGCTCTATTATGTCCCCTTGGACAAATCCTCGAAAGATGATCTGAAGGGAGAATAGACAACGGGAGTGTGACCCAGAATTGAATATTTTCGGACTTTACCTCAATCCCGATGACAGAGACGGGATGGGGAGAAAGGATTGATAATGCCTGAGAAAAAAAACCAAAAAGTAACAGTTCCAATCCTTTTGGACATGAAGAGCAGAGGAGAAAAAATCACGGCTCTCACCGCCTATGATTTTCCCACAGCTAAAATAGTGGATGATGCCGGCGTCGATGTCATCCTGGTCGGAGATTCTTTGGGAATGGTTGTGCTGGGTTATGATAACACGATCCCTGTGACCATGGAGGATATGATCCATCACACAAAAGCCGTGGCAAGAGGCTGCCGAAGAGCACTCATCGTGGGCGATATGCCCTACTTTTCCTACCATGTCTCTGAAGATGAGTCCATACATAACGCCTCGCGATTCCTCAAGGAAGCAGGAGCCCATGCGGTGAAAATAGAGGGAGCTTCGAGAGCGCGATTGAATCTGGTTAGAGCGCTCATCGAGGCTGAGATCCCGGTCATGGGCCATATCGGCCTGACGCCGCAATCCATTCTTCATTTGGGCCAATTTAAAGTGCGGGGAAAAGATATTGAAGAGGCCAAAAGGATTATGAAAGAAGCCCAAAATCTGGAGCGGGCCGGAGTGTTTGCCTTGATTCTGGAGTGTGTTCCCCTGGAGTTGGCCCGGATCATAACCGATAAACTGGATATTCCGACAATCGGGATTGGAGCGGGCCCCGAATGTGACGGGCAAATCCTCGTCTTTCATGATCTTGTCGGCTATCTGGATTCCTATATGCCGAAATTCGTGAAAAAATATGCCAATCTCTATGAGTCGCTGACCCGAAGCGTTCGGACCTACAGCGACGAAGTCAAAGCCGGCAGCTTTCCCGACGACACCTTTTCCTATCACTTCAAATCCGGCCAGAACCTGGAGGCATTGCTGAAATCGAAGGCCGCTAAAGACTGAGAACTTGTCTGAGAACTGTTCGCTGCAAGGGTGAGGAATTAGCACAATGGCTGTGCAAGGTGAAAAAATTCTGATGAAAACGATCCGAACCATTGATGAAATGGCAGATGTGGCCGTGACTCTGAAATTGGGGAAAAAAACAGTGGGCCTCGTGCCCACAATGGGCTTTTTGCATGAAGGCCATCTCAGCTTGGTGAGAGAGTCATTGAAAGAAACAGAGGTCACCGTTGTGAGTCTTTTCGTCAATCCCACGCAGTTCGGCCCTGCTGAAGATTTCCGGGAATATCCGCGGGATTTGAACCGCGACTCGGAGATTCTGGAAAACTTGGGAGTTGATTATCTCTTTTATCCGGCCGATATAGAAATGTATCCCCCGAATTACAGGACTTTTGTAGAGGTTCATGACCTGCAGGACAAACTCTGCGGGAAGGCCAGGCCAGGTCATTTCAGGGGCGTGTGCACGGTGGTTTTGAAACTCTTCAACATCATTCAACCCGACATGGCTTTCTTTGGTCAGAAGGACGCCCAACAGGTCATTATTCTAAAAAAAATGGCAGAGGATTTGAATTTTCCGGTGGCCATTTCAGCTCTGCCCATCGTGAGAGAGAAGGATGGCCTTGCCCTGAGTTCTCGTAATGTGTATCTGAATAAGGATCAGAGGCATGCAGCCCTTTGTCTGTATAAGAGTCTGCAGGAGGCCAAGCGCATGCTATGCTCTGGGGAGCGGAAGACAGATCCGATTCTTCGAAAAATGAAAGACGTTATCCTTGCAGAGTCCGAAACACGTATAGATTACGTGGCCATTGTCGATACAGATTCACTCGAGCCGATAGAGGAAGTTTCGAAGGAGTGCCTCATTGTCCTGGCTGTGTTTGTGGGCAGGGTTCGTCTCATCGACAACATGTGGATTCACAATTCAGCCACCGGCGTGTGATTCACGCAGGCAAAGTTTAAGGCGCAATCCAATTCTCCGAGGCGGGGACATACATGGAAGCAGCCTGACAGGCTTCATGACTAGGGAATTTTGGCGAAGGGCCCATCCGGCTCTTTCTTTGAAGTCAGTAAATCAAGTTTGTATTTATATGTTCCTTTGAATGGCGGCTAATTCTAACAGAATAAGTGATAACGGATCAGCGAGTTGCCCATTCTTTGAGCTTTTCATACTCCACTTCGCCACAAATGATATCGTTTGTCTCGGTGTTCATGAAGGTGGGCGTTCGGAGCTGCCCGCCGCATTTTGGTTCTATGATATCCTTGTAGGACCTCATCAGGTCGGCATTTTTCTCGTTGTGCCAGACTTCTTTCTTGTCAAGCTCAATGCCTTCTTCCTTAGACAGCTTGTCCACCAGGGGCATCATGGCCCGACAGTGGGGACATTCTTTTCCATGAAACATGATCAGCTTACTCATTTTTTTCTCCTAACAAATAGTCCGCACCAGCACTCTCCGTCTTCTTTGTCTTTGTAGGTTTCGTGGATCAGGAAATTGCATGGACAGACGAGCTTTAAATCCTCCTCAAAGTCTTTGGTGATAAGCCTGCAGGGGCAGTACTTCATCCCCTGGTTCTTTTCGCAATTGAAAGTCCCGTCGATGAGCATGTCCACACGGCTTTGATCGGGATTCACTTGAAACTCGTTTTTGGAAGCAAACTCTTCGATGGCTTGACGGAATTTGTCCTTGTCCATCGGAATCGCCACTGCATCAACAATTGTCTGCGCTTCTTCTGAGCAGATTCCCGTATACGCATTCGTGAATCCGCATGTCGGGCATATTTCGGGAGGCTTGATACCGAGGTGAATATCGTTACAGACATGACAGCGCCAGAATTTTTTCATCTCCACCTGTTCCTTTGCTCAAATTAGTTGCGTATTATACAAGTTTTCAGAGTTTTGCAAAAACACTGTGAGTTTGACTGTGTTGTTCGCAGAGGGAGCCGGGATTATCCTGTTTATACCAAGGCTACATTTGTTTGGCCACCTCCTGTTCCATTTCGGATTTCCTGGTGCAGTAATAGCCGTTCTTCATCTTCATTTTTTTGTAGACCGGACACTGCGGACAGCTGCATCCTTTTTCGTCTTCGATGACGTGGCTTTTGCCGATGAGAGGATGACAGAAAGCAACTTCTGTTTCTTCTTTGACATAGCTCGGGCAGGTCTTACAGATGCACATGGTCTTGATCATGGATAGCTTCTCTTCCATCTCCTTGATCATGGCGGCAGCTTCGGCTTCCGTCTTGCCCATTTTCGTCGTGAGCATCTTCTTGACCATCTCTTTCCTTTCCTCAAGGTCATCACCAACAGGAAAGGCTTTCAGGCCCAGTTGTGAAAGCATCACGGCCAAAGCGCCACACCCTGTCTTTGCCATAAATTCTCTTCTTTTCATGGTTCCTCCGAGATCTCCAATATTTATTTCTATCTATGTTAGCAGAAATATAGGAAAACTCAAGATGTGGGCGAGAAAAACCGAAAAAATGTCAAATGAGTCCACCTTCTCTTCGCAATCACAAAGATTAAAAAGAGTCCCTAGCTATCTATGTCTCTTTTTTTCAGAGTGTTTTCATATAAGCAATCAGGTCGGACATTTCCTGTTGAGAGAAGTTTTTGAACGCAGGCATCGTCAACACAGGTCTTTCGAGTTGGGCTATGATATTTTCGACGGTTGCCGGCCGGCCGCTGTGGGGAAGCGTGTCCTTAAACAGCAGGTCTTTGAGGCCCGGGCCTATCTTTTTCTCTTTGCTGTCAGCCATGTGGCAGGATGCGCATTTTGTGTCGTATATGATTTTTCCAGCTTCAAAGTTTCCTTGAGTCTCGATGGAATTGATCTGGTCTTGTTCAACCGGGACAACGGGTGTGTTGAGTGTCCGTAATGTGTAGTATCCGCCTGAGATAAAAAAGACGACAAAGGACAGACAAAAGACCGCCATCCCCAGAGAAGGGGCCATTTTCATGAACTGTTTATAGAACTGGATGATCACGATTTTCAGGATAAGGATAATGAAAAGCCCAGATGCGAGTGCCGCATGCAGAACAGCCCTCGTCGAGAGATCATCCCCTGTTACGCCCCAGAACCGGGATCCCATTATTCCCAGGATCAGGAAAAGGATGAGGAAAACAAAACCCAACAATTTATGTATCTTGCGTAAGCTAGTTACGCTCATCTTTTTTTCCGGTTTCCCCATGACAGTGAGCATTGTTACAGTGGCCCCCAATCCTACCAGAAAAAAAACTGAGCCAAGGATCAGCTTGGTTGTGAAGAAAGACATTGCCATCTCACTTTCAGCAGGATCTTATTCTTCTGCGCCAACGTCACAGTAATAGAGTTTCTCAAGGTCGTACTTGGCCGTCAGGGGGCACATCCCGCACAAACACCCGCGTTTTTCAAAATCGCAGGCACTTTTGCCCTCGGCGCAGTAGAAGCCCTCCTCCCTGTCCCGCATGCATTGGTTGTAGGATGGGCAATCATCGCAGATACACTTCTCCATATTTTGTTCCGTATTGGGAACTTTGGCCATTTCGCCCTCCTTCGATAAGTGTGGCCTTTGAACTAAAATCATATCTTTTTACGCTGACGGGTGCAAATATATTGTCTTTGATCATAATCGTTTCTTCCTTAGATGTTTGGGCAGAACGCATGTTTTTGCTGTCTCGCCCATAATGTCCGGATCGTTCTTCACCAATCTTTTCAAAACGAAAGGGAAAAGGAGAGTTGTAGACAGGGCCATGAGGATAAGGCTCGAGTAGATATCCCGTTCGATAAAACCAGCTCGAAAGGCGAGCAAAGCGAGGGCGAGTTCGACCGCTCCGCGGCTGTTCATTCCCCATCCAACTAGATAGAGCTGTTTCCAGGTCAAGGAAATGATTGGTTTGGCGATCATACTTCCAATGATTTTCCCCGCAATAGATATGGCAAGGATAATTGCCAGAAATTTGGTGTTGAGAAATAAAGATTGGAAGCTGAAGTGAATTCCCATGCTGTAAAAAAAGAAGGGGATGACGCCCAAAAGAAGCATTCTTTCTCCCGCCAAAACTAATTTTTTATGTCTTCCCACAATTTTGTGAACGGCAATTCCCAAGAAAAACACACCGATGGCTGAAATAGTCTGTATGAACTCATGAGTGGCCGCATTTCCGGTAAAGAAATAGCTGACAGCCGCAAACAATACAAGGCCCACAACATCGTCGATAATGCCTGCTCCCATCATGAGTGATCCGACTTCGGTGTCCAATTTGTCGATCTCTATGAGAACACGGGCTTTTGTGGCTTCGGCGGTAATGCTCATGCTGATGCCGATGATGAGGCAGGTCGCTAAAGAAAAACCCAGTACAAAAAAGACTGAAAATCCCAGAAGCAGAGGGATAAAGGCGGCGAAAAAGGCGACTTTGAGCGCATCTTTGCGTTCTTTATAGAGTAGACACCATGAAATTTCTAATCCGGCCAAAAACATAAGTGCTAAAAATCCCAGGTTTCCAAGCCAGTGGATCAGGTCTGTGTTAGGACCGATCAAGATTTTTTTTACCGAGGGCGATCCCAGAATGATGCCGCTCACTATAAGTCCGACCACGGCGGAGATGTTGAGCTTTTTGGCGAGAGTAGTGAACAAGAAGGATAGCGTGATGCACACGAGTAGAGTTACGGCAATCATTGGAATGCTATCCTTATAAGCACTATCTTTCGGATAGGAATGATATAATATTTGTCATCCATGTTCAACACTTTGGATGTGCTTTCCACATTGGAGACCGGCCTTTCTGAAGTATAAAAGCAGCGTTCGCGTTGACAGGGCCAACCAGATATTGAATGTCTTTGATTCCGGCCTCACTCATTTCTTCCGTGCGAAAATGAGGGTATACATGGCAGGAACGACGATCAACGTGAGTATTGTTGCGAAAGCCAGTCCAAAGATGATCGTCCAGGCAAGAGGATTCCAGAATGCGGCATTGTCGCCGCCAAGGTAGAATTGAGGATCGAGCTCGGTGAAGAGGGTCTGAAAGTTGAAGTTCACACCGATGGCCAGCGGCAGCAATCCTAAAATTGTGGACAACGCCGTGAGAATCACGGGTGTAAGCCGTGTCGCTCCGGCCTGCACGACAGCTTCCATTTTTTCCATCCCCTCGGAAATGAGCTTATCCGAATAATCGATGATGATGATGCCGTTTTTGACCACGATCCCGGCCACGGCAATGATTCCCATTCCCGTCATCAGGACGGAGATATCGATTCCGAAGAGCGAGAATCCCAGCAAAACGCCCGTTAAACTGAAGAATATCTGGATGATGATGATTAGAGGTTTGGACAACGAATTGAACTGAGCGACCAGGATTGTAAAAATCAGACCGATGGCGATAAACAGTGCTTTAATGAAGTAGCTTGCAATTTCGGCTTGAATATCCTGCTCCCCCGTAAACATGATCTCATAGCCCTGTTTGAGCTCAAACTTGGGCAGGTCTTTCCGGATTTGTCGAATAATCACGTTGGCATTGTAGCCGGACAGCACGTTGGAGGAAAGGGTGATAACCCGTTTGTTGTCTTTGCGCGTTATGCCTCCATAGCTGGATGAATAGGATATGTCGGCAATGGCGGCCAAAGGGATTCGGGCCGGGGGACCGCCGGAGTTCGAGCGAACCTCTATGGTTTGGCTGAGAAGCACATCGATGTTGGTCCGGTATCTCTTGGCCAACCGGAGCTGGATGGGATATTCATCTTCTCCCTCTCTGAACGTGGACACTTCGGTTCCATGGATGGCTGTCCGCAGGGCCATCCCGATTTGTGCAGTGCTGATGCCCAATTGGTTGGCCTTGATTCTGTTGACGCTCAAGATAATCTCGGGTTTGCTGACCTCTATGCTCGATTTAAGTTCTTCGATCCCCTGGATATCGAGGGCTTTGATGAATGATTCCAGTCTTTCGGATATGGCAATCAATTCTTCAATTTCATTACCGCTGATTTCGATATTGATGGGCATGCCTGCTGGCGGCCCCATTCTTTCCCGGTCGATTCGGATTTCTGCTCCGGGAATGCCCTTCAATTCGGCCCGCAGCTCATCCAGAACTTCCTGGGTGGATTTGGCTCCCTGGCGCAGTTTGTATTCGACAAAGTTGACGGTGACTTTGGCCAATTTATCTTCGGTGAACCGCTCAAAAAGCTCGCTCCCGGCATTGGCCGCCACATTGGTCACGATGGACTCGACATCTGGGTTGTCCCTCCCGACCAGTTCATAAACTTTCTCCTCCACTCTTTTAGCGACTTGATTGGTGACTTCGATATGCGTGCCCTCCGGCATGGTGATATAGATATCCAAAGAGTTGGGTTCACCGCTGGGCATAAACACGACTTGGGGCATTCTCACTCGTAACAGAATAACAGAGAATATAAGCAGAAGAACGATGGAGCAAATCACTGCATAGGGACGCTTTCCTTTGACAAAAAATTCAAGCGTTTTCCTGTACGTATCCATAATGACAGGAAGAACGCAACACTGAAATTTATGGACGAGAAAACGGAGGACATATTTCGCGAGATAATAGATAAGCACAAAGAAGACCAAAAGATTTCCTAAAAGCATTATTCCAAAGGCATAAAAAAGGAGAGCTGCCCCTAACGCCGCGAGTGAGATCACGAGAGTCTTTTTAGCGAGCTTTTTTTGTCGAGGATTGTCCCCAGCCAAGTTCCTGTATTTCATGAAGGTAACGGCAAACACGGGATTCATGACATAGGCTACAAACATGGAAGCGGTCAGAGCGATGATGATGGTTATAGGGAGAAACGACATGAATTTTCCGGGAATTCCAGGCGTGAAAATTAAGGGAAAAAAGGGTGCTATGGTCGTGAGCGTTCCTGTGAAAACAGCCAGGGCCACTTCCCCAACAGCTTTCTTTGTGGCCGGAAGAATAGGAAGATTATCTGTCGTCGTGAAATGCCGGTAGATGTTCTCGACGACGACGATGGCGTTGTCCACAACAATTCCCAAGACGAGAATAAAGGCCATCAAAACAACTCTGTTCAGAGTGAACCCGACGAGTGGGATGAAAATGAAGGCAATGACCATGGACAGGGGGATGGCGACGCCGACAAATATCGCGTTTGTCTCGCCCATGAAGAACATCAACACGAACACGACCACGACAAAACCCAGGATAATCGTGTTCATAAGATCGCTGATGCTGTTTTTTGTCTTTTCGCTGCTGTCTCCGGAAAGAGTGATGACCAAATTTTGAGGAGCCCTTTCTTTGAATTCTTCGAGGATGCCGTTGATCTTATCCACAGCATAGATCAGGTTTTTTCCACTCCTTTTTATGATGTTCAAAGTGATGACATCCTGGGAGTTCAACCTGGAATAGCTTTCCCGGTCAGCATGGCTATCGACAACATCGGCAATATCTTTGACGTAAACACCTTCGGCAAGAAGGATGTTTGCGATTTCTTCGACATCTGTGAATTCGCCTACGATGCGGAGGTTTCTCTTCATGTTGTCTTTGTCGATCTGGCCGCCCGAAATCGTTAAATTCTCCGCAGCAATGGCATTCTGAAGTGTGCCAAAGGAAAAACCCGCAGCCTGCATTTTGTAGAGATCCACGTTCACCTGAATTTCTCTGTCCAGGGCGCCAACGATGTCAGCGCGCAGTATTTCCTCCAGACCTTCGATCTCCTCTTGAAGATCTTCAGCGAGCAGCTTGAGTTTGACCAGTCCCAACTCACCGGATAAATTGATGTAAAGAATAGGTCTTTCCGAGAACTCAATCTGTGTGATTTCCGGCTCCTGGAGCAGATCTGAAGGCAACTCTGTCCGGGCATCGTCAACAGCCTGCTTGACGTCGAGGTAGGCCTGCGTTTCATCGGCATCAATCTCGAATTCGATGAATATGGATGAGAAATCCTGGATGGATTTGCTGTTGATCTCCTCGACACCGTTGATGCCCTTGAGATGCTTCTCGATTGGGCGGGTCACCAGGTTTTCCATTTCAGAGGGGGACGTTCCCGGGTGCACCGTGGCGATGACAAAGAAGGGAAACACCATCTCCGGGAACTCTTCTTTCGGTGTTGCGTCATACTGAAGAATTCCAAAAATGGTCAGCAGGACGAGAAAGATATACACGGTCGTTTTGTTCTCTGCGGCTGCGTTTGTCAGGATAAATTCTCTGTTTTTCATGGCTTCTTTTTCTCTTCATTCAAGGGATTAAGGAAATTTTCAGTTTGTTTTTTCGACGGCAATCGGCTGGCCGTCCGCTAAGTTCTGAAATCCAAAAGTGATGATTAAATCGCCTTCCTGGAGTCCCTCTGTGATCTCTGTTTTTCCCCCATAACTCTCACCCTCCCGGATAATTCGCTTTTGAGCGATCCATTGTCCGTTGTCGTCGATGGCCGCAAACACGAACTTTTGGTTTCCCGTTCTCTGGATGATATTTTGTGCAACAACCAAGGCCTGGTGGTTGGTGTAATCATTGACTGTCACGACAGCTAACATGTTAGGCTTCAGCTGCTTGACGTCACGAGGAATTTCGATTTCGATTTCGAATGTCCTGTTGTCCGGATCAATCACCTGGGACACGGCACTGATGGTTAAATCAAGCTCTTTCCCGGTCACAGGCACAGCCACATGGACAACGTCACCGCGTTTCACCCGCGAGATGTAATTCTCTGATAGAGAAGCGGTGATTTTGAGCTGAGACAATTGAACGATACGGATAGCCCCCCTTCCTGCTCCGGCCATTTCCCCCTCTTTGATGAGGATGTCATCCACTGTCCCGCCTATTGGGGAAGTGATCTTTGTCATTTTGAGCTGCTCTTCGAGCGTTTCCAGTTTCTTTTCCAGGTTTTCCTTGGTATTTTTCGCCCGTAAAAACTCTATTTCACTGCCGATGTTCTTGTCCCAAAGCCGTTTCTGGCGTTCGAATATTGTTCGAGCGAGCTCTAAGGAATTCGCCACTTCTGCGATGCTTTTTTCCAAAATAGCCCCATCCAACTCAGCCAACAGCATACCTCTGGAGATTCGGTCTCCCTCGTCGACATAGATTTTTTTCACAAGACCCGATGTCTGGGCCGGAATCAGGATGTTGTTGTCTGATTCAACCATTCCCTGCACTTCGATGAAATGTCTGAATGAGGAAAGACTGATCTGCTGGACAGCGACATAGGTGGTTTTGCCTTCTTGTGCGGCGGCCTCATCCGCTGGCCCTATTTCCGACTTGAGCTTTTCAATCTGTTGGTTGAGCCTGTCTCTCTGACGTTCCAGTTTTGCCAATTGTGCCCGTTTGTCTTTCGGAGCACAACCGGCTATGAGCAAAATACCTAAAATAGCTAAAACTTGATTGTGTTTCATGATGCTTATCCTTAATACAAATACTAATAAGTGTTCCTGATTCTGTCCAAGGTATTCTTGGCATTCAGGAGCTCTAATAGGGCTCTAATATAGTTCGACTGCATCAAAAGATATCTGTCGTTGGCCTGAGTGAGTTCCAGGCTTGAAGCGAGACCTTCTTCGTATTTGATGAGTGTGGATTGGTACACTTTTTGCGTCAATTCCATGTTGCTCTTGACATTGAGATAGTTCTCGTAGGATGCCGAGAGGTTATTTCTGGCATTGGCATCCTCCAATAATATTCCCTGAGAGGCTTGTTCCCTTGATGTGCGCGCCTGTTCGAGTGCGATAGCCGCTTGCTGAACTTTTGCTTTCTGACCTCCGCTTTTGAAGATGGGAATCCGCACATTGATCCCGAAAATTTGGCTGCGGAACCATTCCTTATCGGTGCTGAAAATATCGAACGAATCTCGGAAAGCACTCTGTTGATAGGTGTAAAAAGCCGATATAGAGGGCCAATACCTGGCTTTTTCATTTTTGAGGGATAGTTCAGCGAGCATTTCTTGTGTTTCCAATAGCTGAAAATCGATATTCTGGCTCAGGCTGAATTCGGCGGAGAGTGACTCTCCAATGTTGATTTCCCTCAGGATATTCTCGAGAGTATCCACGAGCATAAGATCCTGCTCCAAAGGCAATCCCAGTTGAAAATTAAGCATTTTATAGGCAACTTCTGTCTGTTTCTGGGTGCTTTGAAGGCTGTTTTCGAGCTGTGTGAGAGATACTTGAAGATTATCGACGTCTGTCTCCTCGACAAATCCTTCCTTGTGTCGCTCCTTTGTTTCGTAAAGGGTCTTTTCCAGGTTGATAATATTAGCCTTGATGATGCTCTCTGTTTCCTCTGAAACCAATATCAAAAAATAGGCGCTTGTCACTGTCTCCTTAACATTGAGTTTGGTTCGTTCAAATCCTTGATCGGCAAATCTTTGATAGACTTTGGAGGCATGGAGACCGACAATGTAACTGAAATCGAAGATTTTTTGTTCAACGGTAATCCCGAAATCGATGTTGTGTTGCGTGCCGAACTGAACAGGGATTTTTTCCTCGAATTTCCCTTCAAAGAAATTGGGAATCAGAACCGTTCGCAATTCCAGGTTGTTCAGGTAGGCAATGGAGGAGTTGATCTGGGGTAAGCCGTCAGCCACGGTCTGCTTTCGCCTTTTCTTTGACGCTTCGACATCGAGCTGGGATTTAATGGCATCATAGTTGTGTTGAATGGCATAGTTTTGGGCCTCTTTCAAGCTGAGCTTTTGGCGCTCCTGCAGTTGTGCTTGTAGAGTCTGCAGCGTCACACAAGACACGCATAGAATAATGATGACATGCCTGAAGTATCCTTTTCTTTTTGCATCGAATCCCGCATGTTCTGTCATTTTTTCTTCCTTTTGATTGAATAAATCACTAGTTTTTGAGATTGTGTTTTAAGATTGGAGGATAGTATATTTGTATAGATTATCTTTGAATTCGTTTCTCGCCCAATCTCTTGTAAAAGGTCATATCATACCATAAATCACTTTACGAAGAAAAAAGGGGTCGCGTCCTCACATTTAACATCCAGCCAAAAACGCTTTCCGTGTTCGTATTTATTTTCGCAAAATTCGACACATAGGATTTATCCAGGAAATGATAAATGTAAAGACGCGACCCCTTCGAGTTAATCCAGACGGTAGTTGGGAGCTTCCTTGGTGATGATGACATCATGGACGTGGCTTTCCCTGATACCGGAACTCGTGATTTTGATAAACGCTGCTTTTTTCTGCATCTCTTCCAGGGTTTTGCATCCGGCATACCCCATGCCTGCTTTGAGTCCGCCCCCCATCATCTGGATGATGTTGGCCACACTCCCTTTGTATGGAGTCCGGCCCTCGATTCCTTCGGGAATGAGCTTGGCCTGAGTCGGCAGAGAATCCTGAAAATACCTGTCCCTCCCCCCCTGACGCATGGCTTCCACAGAGCCCATGCCACGATAAGTCTTGTAGGATCGGCCCTGATAGATAACCACTTCGCCCGGAGATTCTTCGGTACCGGCCAGCATGTTTCCGAGCATCACAGAATCCGCACCCGCGGTTATGGCCTTGGTGATGTCCCCGGAGTATTTGATTCCTCCGTCAGCAATGAGGGGGATCCCCTTAGCTTGCGCGACTTTATAGACATCGGCGATGGCGGTTATCTGGGGAATGCCGGCGCCGGTCACGACCCGGGTCGTGCAGATCGAGCCCGGTCCCACTCCGACTTTCACGGCATCAACACCTGCCGCGATGAGATCAACTGCCGCCTCTCTCGTTCCGATGTTTCCGGCGATGACCTCCTGATCAGGAAACTCTTGCTTGAGTTTTTCCACTGTGTCCAGTACTTTTTGGGAGTGCCCGTGGGCTGTGTCGACAATGAGAACATCCACGTTGGCCTTAATGAGGGCTCTGGCTCGTTCGATCGTCTCATCGGCAACCCCGATGGCGGCTCCTACCCGCAAGCGGCCGAACCCATCCTTGGCTGCATGGGGGTACTGTATCCTTTTAAGTATATCCTTGTAGGTGATCAATCCCTTCAAATGACCTTCTTCATCCACCATCAATATTTTTTCGATTTTGTGTGTGTGGAAGAGTTTTTCCGCTTCTTCGAGTGATGTTCCCAGAGGAACGGTGATCAAATCCTTGGTCATGGCCTCTTCTATAGGAAGGTTCGAGCGTGTTTCAAACCGGATGTCCCGGTTGGTCAAGATACCGACCAGGATATTGTTGCCATCGATGATCGGCAGGCCAGAAATTCCGTGCTTTTTCATGACTTCCTTGGCTTCATAGATCTTGTTTTGAGGCTTCATCGTGATCGGATTGACGATCATGCCGCTCTCGTGCCGTTTGACCTTGTCCACCTCTTCGGCTTGTTTGGGGATGTCCATGTTTCGGTGGATGATGCCGATGCCGCCCTGTTGGGCCATAGTGATAGCCATTCGCGATTCGGTGACCGTATCCATCGCCGAGCTGACAAAAGGCGTGTTGAGGGGAATGTTCCGGCTGAGCCTCGTGGTGATATCGGCATCTGCCGGCAGCACCTGGCTCTTGGCCGGGAGGATTAGAACGTCATCGAATGTCAGGCCCTCTTTGATCTTATCATCCAGCATGTTTCCCCCTATCGTCTCTTTTTTTTCTTTTTTCTCTTCTTGGGAATCGTCGATCTTGCTTTTTTGCTGCTCCCCGCCGGTACATTTTGCGGCTGTTGGAAGTACATGGGCTGTTCCTTTCTTTCGGGGAGCTCTTCTTCGACAACTGGCTGCAGCAGATAGAGATACCGGATCGTCTCATCCTCGATCCTCTCCATCATACCCTGGTACATATCGAAGCTTTCCTTTTTGTATTCGACAAGAGGATCTCTCTGCCCGTAACCGCGGAGCCCGATTCCCTCTTTCAAGTAGTCCATCCCCAGGAGATGATCTTTCCATTGCGTGTCTATAATCTGAAGCATGATCACCCGCTCAAACTCTCTCATGCGTTCTTTTCCGATGATGTGTTCTTTCTCATCGTAGGCGGAATGGAGAGCCTTCAACAAGGTTTCTCTCAGCTCGATATGGTTGACCGTATCCCAGTCGATTCTCAATTCGTCGAGGTCCATCCCGAATTGAGCTCCAATCGTACGTTTGAAGCCATCCACATCCCAGTCATCAGGGGATTGGTCCTTATCGGTGTGATTTTCCATCGCCCAATCCACGAGCGTCTCGGCGAGTTGCCGCATGTTGGCCTTCAAGTCTTTTCCGTGAAGGATTTCCCGCCTCATGCCGTAAATGGATTCCCGCTGTTTATTCATGACATCGTCGTATTCAAGGAGGTGTTTTCGGATTGAAAAATTCTGCGCTTCCACTTGTCTCTGGGCTCTTTCGATGGCTCTGCTCACCATCTTGTGTTCGATGGGGACACCCTCTTCCATGCCGATGCGTGCCATTAATCCGGCCATTCGCTCGCTGGCAAAAATGCGCATGAGATCGTCATCCAGGGAGAGATAGAACCGGGATGATCCCGGATCACCCTGTCTACCCGCTCGGCCCCTCAATTGGTTGTCGATCCGGCGTGCCTCGTGCCTCTCGGTACCGATGATATGGAGCCCGCCGAGCTCAACGACTTGTTCATGCTCAGGATCTGTGACTTTTTTGGCGTCTGCGGTTTCTTTTTCCAGCTCTTCCTCTGGGATTTCTTCATCTCCCCGGTGTTTTTTCGTCAGAACTTCTTTGGCTATGTGTTCGGGATTACCGCCCAGCAGAATGTCCACACCCCGGCCGGCCATGTTGGTCGCTATGGTTGTGGAGCCGATACGTCCCGCCTGGGCGATGATTTTAGCTTCCTGCTCGTGGTATTTGGCATTCAGCACGACGTGCTTGACGCCGTTCTTTCTCAATAATGAACTGAGATGCTCCGAGTTTTCGATGGAAATCGTGCCCACGAGCACGGGACGCCCCTTTTCGATATTTTCCCGGATTTCTGCAACCACAGCCCTCCATTTTTCCTCGGCTGTGCGGTAGATGACGTCATTGTGTTCGAGACGGATGAGCGGTTTGTTTGTGGGGATTTCTATGACATCCAGTTTGTAGATAGATTGGAATTCCGTGGCTTCTGTCGCAGCCGTCCCTGTCATTCCGGCCAGCTTCTCATACATCCGGAAATAGTTTTGGAACGTTACCGAGGCCAGTGTCTGGTATTCTTCCTCAATACGGACTTTTTCCTTTGCTTCCAGCGCCTGATGGAGCCCGTCGCTGTAGCGCCTGCCAGGCATCAGCCGTCCGGTGAATTCATCGACGATGACCACTTTGCCTTCCTTGACCATGTAGTCCACGTCTTTCCGGAAGAGATGATGGGCTTTGAGCGCTTGGTTGATGGCGTGAATCTGGTCCATATGATGCAAATCATACAGATTGGACACATTCAATTGTTTCTCTGAGGAGGCCACCCCCTCTTCTGTGAGGTGGACGGTTCGTGTCTTTTCGTCCACCTGGAAGTCCTTCGCCTTATTAAGCTTGCGGACGAGGTTGTCCACCTTGTAGTAGATCGCTGTCGATTCCTCGGTCGGGCCTGATATGATAAGAGGTGTCCTGGCTTCATCTATGAGGATGCTGTCCACCTCGTCCACTATAGCATAATGATGCTTCTTTTGGACCAGTTCGGAAAGCCGGAACTTCATGTTATCCCTGAGATAATCGAAACCGAACTCATTGTTTGTCCCGTAGGTGATATCACTCCTGTAGGAAGCGTATCTTTCCTGTTCGCGCATGTCGTGCTGAATGGTTCCTACTGTCAATCCAAGAAAGGTAAAGATGGGCCCCATCCACTCGGTATCTCTTTTTGCCAGGTAGTCATTGACCGTGACGATGTGGACGCCTTTGCCGCTAAGAGCATTGAGATAGGCGGGGAGGGTTGCCACAAGAGTTTTTCCTTCACCGGTCTTCATTTCAGCAATTTTACCCTGGTGAAGGACCACCCCTCCCATGAGCTGTACGTCGAAATGACGCATGTTCAGTGTGCGCCGGGAAACTTCACGCACGACGGCAAATGCCTCGTTAAGGATGTCGTCGAGGGCGGCCCCTTGATCCAGTTTCTCCCTGAACTCGGAGGTCTTGGCTTTGAGTTGATCACCAGTGAGGGGTTGAATCCGGGGTTCCCATTCGTTGATGGCGGAGACAAAGGGCTGAAGTTTTTTTATGTCTCTTTCGGTTTGGGTTCCGAAGATCTTTCTGGCAAGGTACTTGTACATTTCCTATTTTGTAGCAAAAACCCCCCCTCTTGTCAATTGAGCTCTGGTGTTGATTTTTTCGGTAAGTTTATTTATCATCACTTGTAATATTCTGGGGCAACCCTCAATAGGACAGAAAGGAAAAGTGCATATAGATGATCAGCCTAATCGATGCGCCTGCGGATAAGCGTCTCAGAATTCTTGAGATTTTAGGGGGACACGGCATACACCGAAAGTTGCTTTCCCTGGGATTTCATAAAAATGACATCATCGAGTTGGATTCGAAGAGTATCTTCAAAGGACCTATTTTGGTCAAAGATATTTCCTCTGGGACGTCTGTCGCTCTGGGCAGGGGGATTGCCCAAAAAATTATGGTAGAAATCATTGGCGACAAAAAATAAGCATCCCGACATCATATTTCTCGGTCAGCCCAACTCGGGGAAAAGCACGCTTTTCAACGCCATTGCCGGTTTGAAGGCCGATACATCCAACTTTCCGGGAACAACCCTCAAGCACACCCATAGCGAAGTCTATGTCGAAGGAAAAATTCTCAATATTATTGACCTGCCCGGGACCTATTCTTTGAACCCTTCGGATGAAGCGGAGAAAGTTGCCCTGGCCCATCTCTTTGGCGAAAAGCCTGATCTCATCATCGATATCATCGATGCCTCCATATTGGGCCGGAGTCTGGAATTGACTCAGGAACTTATCGAGCTGGGATATCCGATGATCATCGCCCTCAACATGATTGATCTTGCTGAAAAAAAGGGCATCAAGATTGACATCGAGAAACTCGAGGATTTCTTAGGCGTCCCTGTCATTCCGACCATTGCCACCCACGGTCGAGGAATCAAAAAGCTTTTGGACACGGCCATTCAAACTCTGGATGAACAAGCTGCCTATGAGGCCTTAGGATGGTCACGCGATGTGGAAGAAAAAATTGAGGAGCTTAAGCAAGCCATCCCGGATGATTTTCCCATCGTGGGCAACAGAAGATTCACTGCAGTGAAAATGATCGAGGTCAGAAAGCCTTTTTTCATTCAAACTTTGAAAGACATGCATCCCGAGTTAAAAGCTGTCCGGGATAGAGTCACTAAGGAATTGGAGGATAGGCATGGCGCTCCGGCGTATGAGGTCATCGCTGCAGAACGGCATCACTTGGCGATGAAGATTTTTGAAGAAAGCAGCCATGTCGTTAGAGGAACGAAGATGGATTGGCTGGAGCGCGTGGATGATATCATCATGCATCCTTTTCTTGGATATGTGATTCTTCTGGCTGTCTTTCTGGCTTTTTTTGTCATCATCTTTCAGGTGGGGAACCCTCTCGAGGAACTGCTGCTCCGTCCTGTGAGCAGCTTGAGAGTCTTTCTTTCCACGCATCTCAACTCGAGAGTGCTTTTCTATCTTTTTGATGGTATCCTCCAAGGAGTCGGGGGAGGGGTGGCTATTGTCCTTCCTTACTTCGTCCCTTTGATTTTTTTGATGTCCTTACTGGAAGATATCGGATACCTGGCCCGTGCCAGTTTCCTCATGGATACATTCATGCACCGGATAGGACTTCACGGGAAGTCGGTCTCGCCCTTTATTCTCGGCTTCGGATGCAACGTGCCTGCGATTATCTCCACGCGCATGCTGGAATCGCGCAGGGACAGAGTTCTCACGGCTCTCCTGATACCTTTTGTTCCGTGCTCGGCAAGAACCACAATCATCCTGGCCCTTGTCGCCTTCTATTTGGGGCCCCTCTGGGCCTTAGGCTTTTATGTCTTCAACATCCTGCTCCTGGGCGTTTTGGGACGAATCCTCGCCTTCTTCTTCAAGAGCCCTTCGCCCGGTCTCATACTCGAAATCCCTTCTCTTAAAATTCCCTCCTTGAAAAACATCTGGAAGAAAACCTATTTCCAGCTCTCTGCCTTTGTCAAATTCGCCTGGCCTGTTTTGATTGCCGGAAGTATCGTGCTGGCGCTCATGCAGTTTTTTAACATGGACAATGTTGTCAATGTCATCCTTTCTCCTCTGGTCGAAAAGGCCCTTGGGTTGCCTCAGGAACTGGGGGTGACGCTCGTCTTTGGCTTTCTCCGCAAGGAGCTTTCTCTCATTATGATGCTCCAAGCCCTCGGCGTCAACTACGATGCGTTATTGACTGTCATCACCAACCAGCAGCTCATAGTGTTCACCGTGTTTGTAAGCTTTTTCATTCCCTGTCTATCCACAGTGGCCATCATCTGGAAAGAGCTGGGAAAGAAAGTTGCCTTTCTATCCATGGCCCTCAATATCGCTGTCGCCATTGTGCTCAGTGTTATCATACGTGCTGTCATCGGGCTTTAGGCCCCTTGCTGATGATTCGCCTTTGCTTTTTTACCTGGCCAAGATCATCGCTATCAAGGAAAGCTTTGAGGTGATGACCGATCATTCGCCCCGCAGGGACTCTGTGTGTTGAAGAAGATCTTCGAGCTGTTGGAGGCGCTTGAGGGTCTCTGAGTTGCCAAAGAGGTCATAATCTCTTCGCAGCAGTTCCAGGGCCCTCTGGGTCTTGCCCACAATACTGTAGAAACTCGCCGCGTGGAGGAGGACTTGATGATTTTGAGGAAAGAGGCGCAGCATTTCGGTGACGATTTTTTCGCCCTCTTCAGGTTCACCCTTGTAAGCCAAAAAGGTGGCGTATCCAAAATACGCGAACTGTGACTGGACGTCTCTGATCTGGAAGAGCTTGTTGAAGTACTCCTCGGCCTTGTCGAGGTCTTTTTTGCGGGTGAAGTAGGCAGCCAGTTCCTCGTAGGTTCGGACGCGGAACGTTTCATACTGGTGGTGATCTTTTTGCTGGAGGATGTCGTTGTACACGGCTAAGGATTTTTGCTCGTCTCTATTGAGAAGATGTTGGGCGATGTTCATCTTGGCAATCAAGTCTTCTTTGTGGATGTTTTCGATGCCCAGCCAGAAACCCTGCTCGCTCTGTCCAAAATTTTTATTTTTGGGATATATCTCTGTTCCATAGAAAACACAAATCAGGGCTAAAATGGTGATGGGAACTGCCTTTGGTTTCATTTTCGTGAAGAGCACGTACGAGAGATAAGACACGAATACAGCCGAAGGCAGATAGAGAAACCGCCAGCCCATGTAGGAGACCGTGAGGGCGGAAAAGATGACGCCCACAGACGGCAAGAGCAGGAGGAAGAAGGCGAAAGGTCCGAACTGCCATTTCAAGTGGGATGACGGTCGTTTGAGGAGCAGTATGGTCCCCAGCAGGACAAAGACCAGGGTGAAGATTCCGCCCAGGATAGCGAAGAGGGTGTTGTTGAATACCTGAGCGGAATTGATAGTATAGCTGAGCTTGAAGGGGAGGATTGTCTTGAAGGAATAGAAACCGAAGGCCGCAAAAAAATCGGAAAGCGTACGCCCGGAATAGGCTATAGTCAACCCGCCAAGAGCGATTCTTCTCAGGATGAGCCACATCACGACACTGACTGCTGCAGGAAGGCAAACGACAACGCTTTTTTGGGGCGTGAGTTTTTTTTGCCAGACAAAGACAACGTATAGCAAGATGACCACCAAACTGTTCTCCTTGGACAACAGTGCCAGCAGCAAGAAGACCGCTGAAGCCAAGAGGAGTGGGTAATTCTCTTTCTTGAAATAAGTGATGAAAAACAGAGCCGATAGCACAACAAAGAAAAACGCGAGTAAATCTGTCCTGCCCGTAATCCACGAGACGTTTTCAAAATGAAGAGGAAAAAGTGCAAAAAGCAATCCGCCCATAAAGGCGGGAAAACGGCGCATGCCGAGTTGGAGCAGGATGACAAAAAGAAGTATCGTGTTCATTAAATGAATCAGAATGTTGGTCAGGTGAAAACCCGCAGGATTCAGCCTCCATGCTTTGAAATCGAGCCAGTAGGTGAGAGAAGTCACGGGTCGGTAAAACTGCATGACTCGATTCAATAGAACGCTGTTCTTATCCAAGCCTATCAAACCGCCAAAGGGGCTCGTGAGAAAATTCTTTAGGAAGGCGTGTCCCAGGATATTTGGATTTTCACTGATGAAAAGCTTGTCATCCCAAAGAAAATCGCCCTCCATGGCAGGTAGAAAAATGAACAGGACGAGGGCCAGATAGACCAGGATAAAAATAATCGTCAGTCTCGTTTTTTTCTCCATTCGATTATCCTTCATCGGTTTGCAGCGCATCCTTCACTGCTGTGGCCAGTGATGCGCCAATGCGTTGAGACAGTTGAGCGTGTGTGGCTCTCTTTAGACCTTCTGTACTTTTGAATTCCCTGAGGAGAATGGCCTTCCTCTTGGGCCCGATCCCAGGAATGGTGTCCAGGACTGACGCAAAACTCTTTTTGTGTCTTCTCTTCCGATGATAGGAGATGGCAAAACGGTGGGCTTCGTCTCTGATGCTCTGGATGAGCTTGAGGGCTGGGGAGGTCCGGCTCAATCGTATTCCTGTTTTGCTCGCGGGGACAAAGATGATCTCCTTTTTTTTTGCGATCGCTGCTATGGCCTGGTCTTTGATCCCCAGCTCTTGAAGAGCCTTTTGCGCGGCGTTGAGCTGGCCTTTTCCACCATCGACGAGGATGAGATCCGGCAAAAATTCTCTTCCTTGAGTGAGCAGTGCCCCGTACCGTCGGCGGATGACTTCACCCAGGCTGGCCACATCGTCGGGGCCAGTGACGGTTTTGATTTTGTATTTCTTGTATTCGTTCTTTTGCGGATACCCTCGCTCGAAAACAACCAGGGATCCAACCGATTCGTCGCCGCCTGTGTTCGAAATATCAAATCCCTCTATTCGGAGAGGAGGCGATTTCAATTCCAAGGCTTTTTCCAAATCGATAAGAGGATAGAGATCCAGAGCTTCGTCCTCATGACACATCTCGGCATTCCGGGTAGCCAGTTCCAACAGTTTTCTGTTCTCTCCTCTTACCGGCGTGATGAGTTTGACTTTTTTCTTTTTTCTCCGAGATAGGTATTTGGCGAGTTTTTCGGGGTTTTCGGGGTGAAAAGGAAGTATGATTTTATCCGGGATATCTCTAGCTATCGAGTAGTGCGCCATAAGCTTTGAAGTGAGAAACTCCCCAGGAGGTTGTCTCTCTGTCATTTCGTCAGAAATTATATCGGATTCGATGACTTTGCCCCTTCTCATTCGGAAGAGAGAGAGGTAAGCCTTAGCATTTTTTGTCGAAAATCCAAAAATATCCTTGTCCTCTTTTCTGACGGAAATGAGCGTTGGCTTTTCCTTGAGCTGTTCGATGGAGCGGATGAGGTCGCGCAGCAGGGCTGCGTGCTCAAACTCCTGGTTTTTTGCTGCTTCAGTCATCGTGTGTTCAAGATTTTTAAGCAACTCCTCCGACCTCCCTTCGAGAAAAAGAAGCGCGGACTCGACTTGACTTCTGTAGTCTTCTTCCGATATGTACCCGACACAGGGCGCTGAACAGTATTTGAGATCGTACTCGAGACAGGGCCTTTTGCGTTTTCCGGGTATGGTTTCCTGGCAATTCCGGATCCCGAAGTGTTTGTTGATGAGATGGATATTTTTACGTGCCTGGTGAGCCGGAAAAAATGGACCGAAATACCTTGCCCCGTCAGCTTCCACTCTCCGGGTCAGGTAAATGCCCGGAAAATTTTCCTGACAGGTAACCCTCAGAAAAGGGAAGGCCTTGTCATCTTTCAATTTGATGTTGAATTTGGGCTGGTACTGCTGAATGAAGTTGTTTTCGAGAAAAGAGGCCTCCTTTTCCGAATCTGTGAGAAGATAGTCGACAGTTGCGGTTTCAGCCAGGATGCTGTGCACTTTGGGGTCTGATGTTGGAGAAAAGTAAGATTTGACTCTCTCTCTCAAAGACCTCGCTTTGCCGATATAGATGACGGTGTTATCCTCGCCTTTAAAAAAATATATGCCTGGCTTCCGGGGGAGTCGGCTCACTTTTGTTTTCAACTTTTGTCGGTCATCTTTATTCATTCGTGTCACTCGCTAAGTTGGGTTGCCGTTAAGTGTCCACAAGATCTAAGGCCCCCTTTTTCAGCTTCTTCAGCTCATCTCTGTACTGGGCCGCTTTTTCGAACTCAAGATTTTTGGCCGCCTTTTCCATCAATTTCTCGAGCTCATCCATCCGTGCCTGTCTTTTTTGAGGAGAGAGGTAGACATCTCTCTCTTCGGCGATTTTTGTATAGTCGAAGTAGTCTCTCTCGGGGATGCTGGTCAGGATTTCATCTATTCGCTTTTGGATAGACTGGGGTGTTATGTTGTGCTTCACATTGTAGTCCTGCTGGATGCGTCGTCGTCTTTGGGTCTCGTCAATCGCTGTGCGCATGGTCTCCGTGATCGAGTCGGCATAGAGGATAACTTTGCCTGAGATATTTCTGGCTGCCCGGCCGAAAGTCTGAATCAACGATGTTGTGGACCGGAGAAATCCCTCCTTGTCCGCATCGAGTATAGCCACCAGCGACACTTCGGGGAGATCGAGCCCCTCTCTCAAAAGGTTTATTCCGACTAGAGTGTCAAACACGCCTTTCCTCAGATCTCGCAAAATTTTCACTCTATCTAGAGTTTCGATTTCCGAATGAAGATAACGGACACGAAGGCCAAAATCATGATAATACCGGGTTAGATCTTCGGCCATCCTTTTGGTCAGAGTCGTGACCAGAATTCGTTCCTCTGCCTTGACTCTTTTCTGGATTTCTCCCATCAAGTCATCAATTTGACCTTTTATCGGTCTCACCTCAATTTCAGGGTCGACGAGTCCTGTCGGCCTGATAATCTGTTCGGTGACAGTTCTTTTTGTTTTTTCCAGTTCGTAGCCTCCAGGCGTGGCCGACACGTAGAGGACTTGATGCACACGTTCTGTGAACTCATCAAAATTGAGCGGCCGATTGTCCAGAGCGGAAGGCAGCCGGAAACCGTGCTCGACGAGAGTTTTTTTCCGCGACCTGTCACCGTGGTACATCCCTCCTATTTGAGGAGTTGTTGCGTGCGATTCATCGATGATGGTTATGAAATCTTCCGGAAAATAGTCGATGAGCGTGTATGGGGCCTCTCCCGGCTTCCGCAGACTTAGATAAAGCGAGTAATTTTCTATGCCGGGGCACCAGCCGAATTCACGCATCATCTCCAGGTCGTAGAGCGTTCGTTCTTCCAGTCTATTGGCCTCCAGGATTTGGCCTTTTTGATGGAAATACGTGAGACGTCCTTCCAGTTCTTTTTCGATGCTATCGACAGTGTAGCCAAGAATTTCTTTGGGTGTGGAAAAAAAAGTTCGAGGATAGACCATGATCCTGTCAAAGGTATCCATCTCCCTGCCGAGCAGAGGGTCGAGGGCTGCGATGGTCTGGATTTTTCCCTCCTCCAGCTTGATCCGGTAAGCCATATCCTCATACGCGGGGAAAACATCGACGATGTCACCTCGAACGCGAAAGGATCCCCTCTTGAAATCAGTCTCTTTTCTTGCGTACTGGATATCGACCAATTTGTTGAGCAGGCTTTTGCGCGTGATCGGTTGATTTTTCTCTATCCGGAAACTCATGGCATTATAGGTCTGGGGAGACCCGATGCCGTATATGCAGGAGACCGAAGCGATGATGATCACATCTCGCCTCTGGGATAAGGAATTGGTCGCGCTGAGTCTCATGCGGTCGATCTCGTCGTTGATGTAGGCCTCTTTGGCAATGTAGGTGTTGGAGGCGGGAATGAAGGCTTCCGGCTGGTAGTAATCATAATAGCTCACAAAGTAACCCACGCCGTTCTCGGGAAAGTATCTCCGGAATTCCTGGTAGAGTTGCGCGGCCAATGTCTTGTTGTGGGAGATGATAAGCACCGGCCTGTTCGCCTTTTCGATGATATTGGCCATCGTGAAGGTCTTCCCTGACCCGGTGACGCCCATCAAAACTTGATGTTCTTTTCCATCGATGATGCCGCGGTAGAGTTCCTCTATCGCTTTGACCTGGTCTCCTTTCGGGGCATACTCGGAGTGCAGCTTGAATGACTTCATCAGGCCCATTATATGCGACGTGCCTTAGACGGGCAAGGAACCGAAAGTCCTTCTCCGTGCCTCTGCGGATATTGCGAGCAAAAAAACCTCGCAGATTGTTTCGAGTCAATATCTGTGTTTGGCGAAGATCGCTCCATTCAATCCATGCCCTTCAAGCATTTCATGCCTCGCATTGAGGCACCCTGTTTCAACTCTTGAAGAATGCAGGTGCTGAATATGCGTGATAGGCGGCATGAAAAGCAGGCCTCTGATAAGGTGCTAGCTATCCTGTCCAGAACCTCCAGCTCGAAAGACAGCGGATAAACCTGTTTGTGAGGCATAGTGTGGGTGATGGGGTTTTCCTCTCAAACAGGTTTAAACGATGTCCCTGCTCACGCTTAAGGCTGGATATGCGAGACCATCTTCATGCTGCCCTTGTACTTTGCTCCCTCCATGATGGAGATGCGGGCCGCGGTCAGGTCGCCGAACACCTGGGCTTCTCTCTCTATAAAAACTTTGCCGGATGCGTAGATATTTCCCTTGACTTTCCCTTTTATGGTGATGTTTCGGGCCCGGATTTCGGCATCGACTTCAGCTCCCTTTTCGATGATGAGATTGTTGTTTTGGATATCAACACTTCCCTGTAGTTTACCCCGAACAACGAGATCTTCGTCCGCACTGAACTCGGCCCGAATGTTGCTTGTCGGGCCGAGTTCAGTCGCTCTTCGCGAAGATTCCGATTCAGGAGAAGTCTGATGGTTTAGATCTTTTTTTTCTGAGCCCGGCACGTAATCCTCGTAAGCGTTGCAGAAATACCGAGCCGATTATAGATTGACCTTGTGGATAAGTCAAATACAGGATCAATTTGAAGGAAATACTCTTATTCCCGCAGATAAAATGCTATAATTCAGTTCATACGTGACCGGAAGGAGCACCGGATGAGCGAAAAAGAGAAGGATATTTTTGAAGAAATTGCTGATAAGATTAAGGAACTCGGCAAAGAGCTCAAGCCCTATGTCGACAAGGCTGAAGCCAAGCTCTACGATTTTGATAAAGCGGTCGAGCCCTCTCTGGATGAACTCAGCGAAAAACTCAGGGAATTGGGGAAGGTGCTCAAGCCGCCCTTGGAAGATGTCGGCAAACGTCTGAAAGACTGGGGAAACTCCGTCAAACCGGTGGTTGATGACATGGGCCACCGCATTCGAGATTGGAAAAGTAAAAGCCGGGAGACACAGGACCCTGAAGGAGACACATGAGATGGAATCCGGAAATATCCCCGTTCTTTGGGTGAATGAGGAGACCATTCCGCGCGCTTACGAGAAAGCCATAAAAGAAGTTTGGGAAAAGGGTGTCAGTATCCGGACCGAATATGATCGGGCTGAAGATCCGGCGAGCAAAGATGCCACTGTTATCATCACCGTTCTAAAACCCTTCGGACAGCCACGGTTCCACCGCTCCTTTGCCGACGGTTTGGGTGGCTTGGCAGAATATGTCATGGAGGTCGTTCATGGTGCTCATGACTACTGGGTCAAGCCCGTGGAAGAAATTCTCAAAGGAGCTGATAGCGAAGATACCCGATGGACATACACGTACCACGGCCGTTTGTTCGACTTCAGAATCGAGGACAGGGTCATCAACCAGATCGACTATATCATCGATAAGCTCAGCGAGGCAGGACATTCTCGCCGTGCCCAGGCCATAACCTGGAACCCGAAGCTGGATCCTCCGACCGATGATCCGCCCTGCCTGCAGAGGTTGTGGGGGCGTCTCTGTGAAGACGGTCATGATGGCTATGTCTTCAACATGAACACCCACTGGAGGAGCCGTGATTTATTCAAGGCATGGTTCGAGAATGTGATTGCCCTGACAACACTCATGCGCAAAATAGCCGAAGCCATCTCTGAGAAGACCGGAAAGCCGGTGAAATTGGGAAGGTACGTGGATATCAGCGACTCGCTTCATATTTATGGCTCCTATTTCCGAGAGATTGAGGGGGATCCGGAAAAGGGCATTAAATGTTTTTTTGAACGCTTGGAAAGCCGGCCGTACGAAGAGCGCACCTGGGATTCGAGTTTTGTGAAGCCATTTTTTATCGATGACGGTATCGGGAAGGGATTGAAGCCGATGCTGGAAAGGGAGCAGGATATGCCTTCGAATGTGCGGGCGCTTGTCGAAGAGGAACTCCAGCAAATGCAGAATGATGATTACGTTGTTTGATCCTCGCCCTCAATCGCGCGATAATTTCAGAAAATAACTCGTCAAATTCACTTCCTCCATCCCTTCAGATTCATCTATGAATCCAGGATTGAGTATCCGTGCAAATGCAATGGCAATAATCCTCCTGATGGGGATGGTACTGCCAGGGGGTACTTCAGCTTAAGCGGGGAACAATAAAAATATAAAAATTATTCTTGACAATTAAGAATAAATATTATTTAATAATTTTATGCAATTAAGATATATCGAACGAAAACTTGATAATTTCAGGTCAACATGCAAAAAAAACAACCTGAAAATAACGCCTCAGCGGGTTGCCATCTACAAAGAGCTTCTTAAATCAGGGAGCCATCCTTCAGCAGATGAGGTGTTTCAAGCCCTGAAAGGCGATTTTGCCAATATATCTTACGACACAGTTAATAGAACCCTCCTGTCTCTTGCTGAGTTGGGACTTATTGATGTCGTCAAATCTCCCGGCGGGGCAAGACGGTTTGATCCGAATACGGAGAGTCATCATCATATCCACTGTGTCAAATGCGGGAAAATAATGGATTTTACCAGTGAAGTGTGCGATAAACTGAAGGTCCCTGAGGAAATCAAGGATCAGTTCACCGTTCTCAGCAAAAGAGTTGTCGTCAACGGAATCTGCAAGGAATGCCGTCAGAATCAAAAATCTTTAGAATCATAAATTGACATCAAGTCAAAGTAATGAAAGGAGTCACACAATGAGTAAAACTGAAGAAAACATCAGTGCCGCATTTGCCGGCGAATCCCAGGCAAGGAACAAGTACACCTATTTTGCCGAGGTTGCCAGAGAAGAAGGCTACCACTACATCGCCAAAATTTTCGAAGAGACCGCTACCAACGAGAAGGAACATGCCCGCGATCACTTCAAACTTCTCGGCGGAGTTGGAACCACGGCAGAGAATCTTGAAGCAGCCATAAGCGGTGAGCATTACGAAACTATCGAGATGTACCCCAACTTTGCCAAGGAGGCCGAAGAAGAAGGGAATCAGGAAGCCGCCATCCTTTTCAAGATGATCGGCAAGATCGAAGAAAAACACCGGGAGCGCTACAAAAAACTACTGGAAATGGTCAAGAATGGTACGGTCTTCAAGAGAGAGCAGCCCATCAAGTGGAAATGCAGCATCTGCGGTTACACCGTCGAAGGCACGGAACCCCCGCCAAAGTGCCCCTCCTGTAAGAATCCCAAAGAATACTACGAACCGGCAAGTCTAGATATCTGAGGAATTCACATGGCGATCTACAAATGCTCTATCTGCGATACCGAATTTGACGAAGAGAAAGAAGGCAAAAAATGGGACGAACTCGCAGGTGATTGGGCATGTCATGTGTGTGAATCAGGAAAATCGCACTGGTTAAAAGTCGAAGAAGAAACCCAAGGCCCGGTTGTGTCACAAGAGGGAAAAGACACATCCGGGCCTCTCGATGAGTATAAACGGAGCTCCGATGACCTTGAAGTTTATATGGCCGACATCCACGAGATGGCTGAAACCGGCCGCACGCTCACCGAACCTATGCGCACCAGAAAGCCCACGCCCTCCTGGGATGATATTCTCATCAAAGGCGTGCAACTGGCCAAGATTCCACTCAATCAAGACGAGCCCGTCAACACCCAAACTGTCATCGGTCCCAATGCCGAGCAACCTCTCGTTCTAGAGACTCCAGTTTATGTCACCCACATGTCTTTTGGCGCCCTATCCAAGGAGGCCAAATTGGCTCTGGCCAAGGGAAGCGCTGCCGTAAAAACCGCGATGTGCTCGGGAGAGGGAGGAATTCTTCCTGATTCAATGGCCAACTCCTACAAGTACATATTCGAGTATGTGCCCAACCTGTACAGTGTGACCGAGGAGAACTTGAAGAAAATCGATGCCGTCGAGATCAAGATCGGACAATCGGCCAAACCCGGGATGGGCGGGCATTTGCCCGGACAAAAGGTGACCAAAGATATAGCGAAAATCCGGGGCTTTGCCGAGGGTGCCGATATCACAAGCCCTTCCCATTTCGATGATATCCGGACGCGCGAAGAGTTGAAGGCCAAGGTAAACTGGCTGAGAGAAGCCAGCAGGGGCAAACCCATCGGTGTCAAGTTTGCGGCCGGAAATGTCGAAGCAGACCTCGAAGTCGCCCTGTTTGCCAAGCCGGATTTTATCACCATCGACGGCAGAGCCGGCGCGACCGGAGCCGCTCCCAAGTTTGTGAAAGCCGCGACATCTGTGCCTTCTATGTTTGCCCTCTACAGAGCGCGTAAATACCTGGACGATCACGGCATCAAAGGCATCTCGCTGCTGATTACGGGAGGGCATCGCATCTCGGCGGATTTTGCCAAGGCGCTGGCGCTAGGCGCAGAGGCCATTGCCATTGGGACAGCCGCCCTGATGGCTATCGGGTGTCAGCAATACCGTATTTGCCATACGGGAAAATGTCCTATGGGGATCACCACTCAGGAGCCCGAATTGCGCGCCAGGCTCGATGTCGACGACTCTGCCCGGATGCTCGGCAATTTTTTGCTTGTCTCTACTGAAGAATTGAAAGACTTCGCGAGGCTCACAGGATACGACGACATTCACAAGCTCTCCATCGACGACCTCTGCACGACCAATTCTGAAATTGCCAACCACACTGCCATCGAACACGTCTGAAAAAAGAAGGGGTCGCGTCTTAACATTTAAAATAGCCCTGCTGTGACATCTCATTTTTTGTTTATTTATCATTTAATAAGATGCGTTTTTTGCTTTGATACCCGTGTTGGCATAATTTTATGATGATACTGGTATTAATTTCCTCCCTATCTTTGTATGCAAAGCTTTTTTCACTTGAAGTGCCACCCTTTTTCTGCCATATATTGTGTTTGTGAATTCAGTTTCTCGGAGAAATGAGGAGGAGTGAACATGCAAAAACGAAAACCAGTGTTTTTTCCAGGCCTTATCTTGATTGTTGTCTTGAGTTCCTGCTTGCTTGGGTTTTCTGCAGAGAAAATCGTCATCCGTGCCGATCGTATGCTGGATGTCGTGAGCGGTGAGATTATTGAAGATGCGTACATTTCAGTGGAAGGCCAAACAATTGCCAGAGTCGGCGGCCTCAGCCTGGCGAAAGGAGCAAAAGTCGTTGACTTGGGTGACATGACCCTGCTTCCCGGATTGATCGATATGCATGTTCACCTGGGCTATGATATCGACCCTGGATTTGTCTATCGCGCTCTGCAAGAGACGGTTGCCGATGATGCTTTTCGCGCTGCGAGGAATGCACGGAACACGCTCATGGCGGGTTTCACGACAGTGAGAGAAGCCGGTTCGCGCGATTTCCTGGATGTTGCTCTCATGAGGGCTGTGGAGAAGAGATTTGTGGAGGGCCCCTGGATCTTTCCCTGCGGCCACGGTATCGGCATCACCGGGGGGCATTCGGATGAGGTCGGCTATCAACCGGGAATACTCGAGCGAGAACCGGAATTCGGCATTGCCGATGGTCCCGAAGAATGTTTGCGGGCTGTGCGCTACCAGATCAAGCACGGTGCCAAGGTCATCAAGATCATGGCCACAGCCGGCGTGTTGTCCTTCGAAGAGTCGGTTGGGGCTCAGCAGTATTCGTATGAAGAAATGCGGGTCATGGTCGAGGAAGCCGCCCGTCATGGTCTCAAGGTTTTTGCTCATGCCCACGGCACGGACGGAATCATTGCCGCCGTGAAAGCCGGCGTGGCATCGATCGAGCACGGATCAATGATCGATGATGAAGCCATCAGGCTTATGAAGGAGAGGGGAACTTATCTTGTGCCGACTTCCTATCTCAGGGACTCCATCGACCTGGATGCGCTTCCTCCCAAGCTCCGGGCAAAGGCTGAATCCATTCTCCCTGTGGCCAGAAAGAATCTGCGCAAGGCCATCGCCTCTAAAGTGAAGATCGCCCTAGGCACAGATGCAGCGGTGTTTCCTCACGGGGATAATGCCAAGGAATTTGCTGTCTATGTCAAGCTCGGCATGACCCCGATCGATGCCATCCGGACCGCCACGGTCAATGCCGTCGATCTCCTCGGCGTGGAGGATCGGGGAGTTATTGAAAAAGGACGGTTGGCTGACATCATTGCCGTCAAAGGCAATCCCCTCGAAGATATCACTATGCTTGAAGATGTCCCCTTTGTTATGCATGGTGGACGAATCGTTAAAAAATAGATTGAAATTTCATCGTTTTGTCAAGAAGGAGGAATACAGATGACAACAGTTCGCATGGAAGATATGAATTGGCCTGACATTAAGGACAAAATAAATAACGGATACACCACGGCCGTTTTCGCTATAGGCTCGACCGAACAGCATGGACCTCATCTGCCCCTGATTACAGACTCACTGATCGGTGACGTGCTTGCTTTGAAGGTGGCTGAAAAGTTGGGAAATGCGCTGCAGGCTCCCACAATCCGCGTCGGATTATCCGAGCACCATCTGGCCTTTCCGGGAACCATATCACTGAAGCCGGAAACCTTGAAGGCTGTTATCCACGATTTCGTCGACAGCCTCAAGGTCCATGGTTTCAAAACGATTGTCCTTCTACCCAGCCACGGAGGAAATTTCGCCACGGTGGGACACGTAGTCAAGGAACTCCAAGGCAAACACACGGATCTTAAAATCGTTGGCTTTGCCGATCTTCAGGCCTTTGTGGAGGCCATGATCGCCTATTCGGCAGAGTTTGGCGTGACAGCCTATGACGCCGGGGCCCATGCCGGCGAAAGCGAAACGTCCTTCATCCTGGCCCTGGCCGACAATTTGGTTCAGAAGGACCGATATGCGCCGGGTTATCTTGGGCCCCTGGGGGAAGAAGAAGTGAATATTATCTTCGAGAAGGGCATGCCCGCTCTGTCCGAAAAAGGGGTTCTGGGAGATCCGACAACAGCGACAGCGGAAAAGGGCAAGGTCTATATCGAAAAAATGGCGGATTTTGTGGTGGGGGAATTGGAAAAGATGCTCTGAAATCAACGGGATCGGCTCAGCTATCCCGAGCATTTTTTGCAGAGATAAGATATCCTCAGTTTTCACGCAACTCTGTCAGCTAGAGGTCAATGAGTGTGAGCATTTCAAGTCTCATCTCCGAGATCAAAAAGAACTATCCCACGTGCGATCTGAATGTGTTGCAGCAGATTTATGATTTTTCCGATCGCGCTTTTAAGGGGCAAAAGGCAGAATCAGGTCAGTTGTATGTTCAGCACGCTTTAGAAACGGCTCGATTGTTAGCCGAATTCCGGCTCGATCCGGATTCAGTCGGGGCAGCCTTGCTCCATGATGTCATTGTCGTGGCCGGCATTCCGCTGAAGACCGTCCAAGAGAGTTTTGGTGAGGAAATCGCCAAGCTTGTCCAAGGTGCGACTCAATTGAGCCTTGTAACCTGGGAAAAACTGGATCAGGAGAAGGTGGATAGGTTGCAGAGGATGTTTCTGGCCATGGTCGACGATGTGCGGGTTGTGATCATCAAATTGGCCGAACAACTGGATAGCATGCGCCATTCGAAATCCCTCCCTCCAGAAGATCAGATGAAAAACGCCAAGGAAACCCTGTATATATTTGCTCCTCTCGCCAATAAGCTGGGGATCTGGTCGATGAAAAGGGAATTGGAGGATCTATCGCTCAAATATCTCGAACCGAAAAAGTATGCCGAGATCGTCGATCTTCTGGCCGAGTCAAACGAAAATAGAGAAAGATTAGTCAAAGAAATCCTACGGTATCTTGCAAAGGAATTTGAAAAACACGGCCTTCAGGCCGAGATAACCGGCCGGTCCAAACACATCTACAGCATTTACAAAAAGATAAAAGCAACTCAGAGGGATTTTTCCGCTATTTATGATGTCCATGCCGTCCGTATCATAGTCGAGAGCGTTGGCGATTGCTACGAAGTTTTGGACGTCACACACAGCCTCTGGGCGCCTATTCTGGAGGAATTTGACGATTACATCACCAATCCTAAACTGAACGGCTACCGGGCCTTGCATACTGCTGTCATCGGGCTCCAAAAAAAGCCACTGGAAATCCAAATCAAGACTCGGGAGATGCACCAGATCGCAGAGTTCGGTATGGCCAGCCACTGGCGATACAAGGAAAAAGCCGGATATGATGCAGGAATAGAGGCCAAAATTTCCTATCTCAGACTCCTGCTGGAATGGCAGCAGGAATTGGCCGAGTCAAAAGAATATATAGAATCTCTCAAAACACCTCCTTTTTCAGAGTATGTGTATGTCTTAACTCCCAAAGGTGATATCTTTGACCTTATCAAGGGAGCCACACCTTTGGACTTTGCCTACCGCGTCCACACAAATGTCGGCCACCGCTGCCGCGGTGCCAAAGTCAACGGCAAGTTGGTTTCGCTGGATTATAAACTTCAGAATGGTGACCGTGTCGAGATAATCAAGGCCAAAGAAGGGCGTCCCAGCCGTGATTGGCTGAATCCCCGTTTGGGATACGTCTATACGCCAAGGGTGAAACAAAAAATTCGGCAGTGGTTCCGGGCGCATGACAGGACAGGCAATATCTCTCGCGGCAGAGATGTCCTGGACCGGGAATTGAAGCGGTTGGGGATAAAAGGAAAGAACTACGAAGAGATTGCGGCCCTCTTCAAATATGACAAGCAGGATGATTTGTTCGAAGCCATCGGTTATGGGGATTTGCGCGTGCATCACGTCAAAACAAAGTTGCTGAGGCAATATGAAGATGAGTCCATTCAAGATGAAGCTGATTCTGACGCTCCAAGCCCAGAGCAAATATCGCAAGTTTTAGTCAGGGGAGACAACAATTACTTGACCCGTACCGCCCAGTGCTGCCGTCCTTTGCCGGGTGACGACATCGTCGGTTTTGTAACCAAGGGAAGGGGAGTGACCATCCATCGGAGAGAGTGTCACAATATCCTGCGCCAGGATAACAAAGACCGGTTGATTGAAGTGGGATGGGGCCAGGGGAAACAATCCTACACCGTGAGCATCCGTGTCGAAGGCATGGATGCCAAAAAAATCCTCAAGGAGATGGCAACGATTGTGGAGACTGAGGATGCGAGAATTGTGGCCTCCAACGTGAATACACGCCAGAAGGATCCCGTGGCTGTCATCCAAGCCATGCTGGAAATTTCCAGCGTTGTCCAGTTGAACCGCATTATCAACAAAATAAGGATCCTGCCCCCTGTGATCGAAGCAAGAAAACAGACGCATTGAAGCAGAGAAGCATTTTCAAAAACGTGATGTTGGGCGTACCGGGTGAGCAGTTTGGTGGTTTCGAAAAAAGGTGAGATCCTTGTCCGTTTGAGCCGCATAAGGGTGGGTGGTTGGGTCTTCGGCGAAAATGGATTAGGATTCACCTGTGGCCTGATGATCGGAATCGAAGAACCATGCCCGCTTCGGCCTTCAAACGGTATTCTCCACCACACAACCCTATCACTCAATAATGCACACTGAATCTAGCGCCATTAGGGCTTTTTAAATGCTTTGTTTTACTGTGCCCGAAATTTGACTTCAATAGGGGTCCTTTGATATATCTCAAAGAGCCAAAACAAAGGGAAGTTCATAAACCGAAGACTGATAAAAAAAATGATCGGCAAAACCATCTCTCACTATAGGATCCAGGAGAAGATCGGGGAAGGGGGGATGGGTGTGGTCTACAAGGCTGAGGATACGAAGCTGAAGCGGACTGTGGCGCTCAAGTTTTTGCCGCCGGAGTGGACCCGGGATCAGGAAGCCAAACAGCGCTTCATCCAGGAAGGCCAGGCAGCGGCGGCTTTAGACCATCCGAATATCTGCACGATCTATGAGATCGACGAAGCTGAAGGAAGAACCTTCATTGCCATGGCCTACATTGAAGGACAGAGTCTGAAAGAGAGGCTTGCATCTGGCCCCTTGGATATAAATGGAGCCATTAATATCATCACCCAAGTGGCGGAGGGCTTAAAAAAAGCCCACTTCAAGGGAATCATCCACCGCGATATCAAGCCGGCCAACATCATGCTGACAGAGGAAGGGCTGGCCAAGATCATGGATTTTGGCCTGGCTAAACTGGAATGGGGAGTCGACTTGACGAAAACTGCGACCATTATGGGTACAGCCGCTTACATGTCCCCCGAACAGGCCAAAGGGCAAGACGTGGACCACCGGACAGACATCTGGTCACTTGGGGCCATGTTGTATGAAATGCTGTCCGGAGCGCGCCCTTTCAAGAGCGAGCATGACCAGGCCGTGTTTTACAGCATTCTGCACGAAGATCCTGAACCGATCAGGAAAATAAAAGAGTATATTCCTGATAAGCTGGAAAAGATAATTCTCCGAACATTGGAAAAGAATCCGCAAAGCAGATATGCGGATATGTCCGAAATGCTGACTGAATTAAAAGAGATCAGACAAAAACCAGTTTCCATATCTTCTGAAAAGCCCTCCATCGCGGTTCTTCCCTTTGTCAACATGAGCGCGGATCCGGAGAACGAGTATTTCAGCGACGGATTGGCAGAAGAACTGATCAATGCGCTCACCAATGTCAAAGACTTGCACGTGGTTGCCAGGACATCTTCCTTTGCCTTTAAAGGAGAGAAGGTGGATATTCGTGAGATCGGCCAGAAACTGAATGTAAAAACACTGCTTGAGGGGAGTGTCCGTAAAGCAGGTAATCAAGTTCGCATTACAGCTCAGTTAATCAAGGTCGAGGACGGATACCACCTCTGGTCCGACCGGTTCGACCGGAATATGGAAGATATTTTTGCCATTCAGGATGAAATAACGGAAAAAATCGTCGAAAATTTGAAAACAACCCTTGATCTTCCTACACATATTCAAGACAGACGACAGGATGTCAATCTTGAAGCCTACGATCTCTATCTCAAAGGGCGCTATTTCTGGAACAAGTTTTCACCACAATGGGTGAACAAAGCCATGGATTATTACAATCAGGCTATCACAAAAGATCCTGATTTTGCCCTTCCTTATACAGCCCTCGCTGAAGCTTCTGTCATGTTTTCCACAGGATTTGATCTCTTGCCCAGCAGAGATGCCATGCCCAAAGCGAGAGCAGCGGCTACGAAAGCGCTCGGTTTGGATCGAGGACTGGCAGAAGCCCATGTGGCCTTGGGACTCGTGGCCACCTGCTATGACTGGGATCGAACAGTCGCCAAAGAACACTTTCAAAAGGCGCTAGAGCTCAATCCCAACTCAGCCATGGTCCACCAATACATTGAGTACTATTTGACTTTTCTGGAAAACGAGTTTCAGGAAGGCATCGCTCATCTCGAGAGTGCTCAAGAGTTGGATCCCCTCAATCTATTCATTAAAACCAGGTTGGCCTTTATGTACTACTATCTCTGGGATTTTGACCGATCCCTCGATATGACCAAAGATATTGTCAAGTCTGATCCAAGCTTTCCTGTTGTTTATATCTGTCTCATGGACGTCTATGGACAAATGGGAATGTACGATGAAGCGATTGCCGCAGGAGAGAAGATGTTGGCACTGGGAGCACGAGCCACTGGTACATTGGGAGTACTGGGAGCTTACTACAGCCGAGCGGATCAAAAAGAGAAATCAATGGAAATGCTTTCCGAATTGAAAGAGCGCTCGGAAAGGGGCTACGTGTCTTCCTTTTGGATGGCCACTGTATACCATTTTCTTGGCGATAAGGATAAAGCCTTTGAATGGTTTGAAAAGGCCTATGACGAGCAGGATGGAAACTTGATCTTTATAACAGCTCCGCCGCCCTTCAAATCTCTTTGGCCGGACCCTCGATACAAGTCACTATTAAAGAAAATGGGGCTCACAAATATTATAAAAAAACAAGAATGCGGGGAATTGGATCCTAAGGAAAATAATAGGTCTGAATAAACAACTGAATGGATCCGCTAATTTTTTTCATAAATCATTCACTCTGAAGAGGTGACAATGAAAACGAAGTTACATATCAGTCCGGTTTGGATCCTGGTTTTATTTGTGATGATATTCTTGATTCCCAACAGTTGGGGCGAAGAGAGGAGAATGGTTCTGAATGAGGAGACCACAGCAGCCTTCGTGAATGCCAACGTCATTCCCATGAACAACGAGCGAATTCTTAAGAACCACACAGTCATCGTCAAGAATGGATTGATTGAACAGGTTGGCCCCGTCAATGAAGTCAATATTCCTGACCACGCTGTGAGGATTAACGGGGAGGGGAAGTACCTGATGCCGGGTATAGCCGACATGCATGTCCATGCCTGGAGTGAAAATGACTTGAAACTCTTCATCGCCAACGGTGTGACCATGATTCGCAACATGTGGGGCTCACCAAAACATTTGAAATGGAAGGAGATGATAGCCAAAGGAGAACTATTCAGTCCTTCCATTTACACTGCTGGACCGCTCATAGATGGTCCTCCTCCCATCTGGGAAGGCAGCGAACTCATCCTAACGCCGGAACAGGCCGTAAAATCTGTCGAAGAACAGGTCAAACTGGGATATGATTTCATCAAAATCTCTAACAGGTTGTCCAAGGAATCCTATGATGCCATCATGGGCACAGCAAGGAAACACGGCATCCCCGTGGCCGGGCATGTGCCGGATAAGGTTGGCATCGCCTATGTTTTAAAATCCGGGCTGAGAGTCAACGAACATCTGACCGGCTATATCGAGCTGATTGAGGCCGATGTGAATCCTTGAATTGAAAGATTTGGTTTGACTGACTGCGATCCCGTAATTTAATATTCTTGTTAAATTTGCAAAACGGATAAATAGTGATAGAATACTTCCCCCCTGTGCTTTTGGCATATCCTGATAAGGAGGTAAAAGACATGACACAAAAAATATCGCGCAGGCGTTTTTTCAACAGCAGCTTCAAATTGGGTGCGGGAGCATTTTTGGCCAAAGGATTTCCCGGGCTTCCAGCCGGACAGACTGGCAGTATCCCTTTGATCATTACCAGTCATTGGAATGAGACAGGGAAGAAAGCTGTCGAAGCGGGGTGGAAGATTTTAGCCAGCGGCGGAAATATTCTGGATGCCATCGAAAAAGCGGCCAATATCATTGAATTGGATGCCGAGGGATTGGGCGTTGGTTATGGGGGTTTGCCGAACGAGGATGGAGTTGTCCAGTTGGATGCCTCGATCATGGATGGACAAACCTACAATGCCGGCTCGGTTGCCTGTTTAGAGGGTATCAAAACTCCATCTTCCGTAGCACGTGTGGTCATGGAACGGACAGACCATGTTATGCTTGTCGGGAGGGATGCACTGACATTCGCCAAAAAATGGGGTTTTAAAGAGGAAGATCTACTAACCGAAAAGGCACGCAAAATCTGGCTGAGATGGAAGGAGAACTCCAGCAAGACCGATGATTGGGGGCCGCCAGATCATATGAAAACGATAAAAAACAAGAATGAAAAGGAGAGCGGTGAGGATATCGATCGCGTGACCGGCACAACGAATGTCTTGGCCGTTGATAGCCAGGGAAACATTGCTGGAATCACCACGACAAGCGGTCTGTCCTTCAAAATCGCAGGCCGCATCGGTGATTCCCCGATTATCGGCGCCGGTCTCTATGTGGACAATGATGTTGGAGCGGCGGGGGTCACGGGGAGGGGAGAGGATGTGATCAAATCCTGCGGTTCTTACTACGTAGTCATGAGGATGAAACAGGGGCGCTCTCCTCAGCAAGCTTGCGAAGATGCCATAAGGATGATTGCCGATAAATACAAGAGTATAAATTCGACCTTCCTTCCTGGGGAAAAATTCGTCGCCATCAACAAAAAGGGCGAAATAGGATGTGCCGCGATGCGATATTCTGATTCTCCACAAATGTCAGTGGCTAATGAAAAGGGTTTTGTTTTGCATAAAGGAACGCTAGCTTTTCCCGCCAAGAAATAGGCTGCTGACATCAAAACACCCAAAGGGCACATGCTGCGGGGTGGCTTTCTTGACAAACACAGTGATTCCATATAAATTTATTCTTCGATTCTGGATAGATCCCTCAAAAGGGGAGAGCGAGCGGGCATAACTCAGCGGTAGAGTACGAGCTTCCCAAGCTCGGGGTCGCGGGTTCAAATCCCGTTGCCCGCTCATTCTTCCTTTTGTCAGCCAAACAACATCTTTGCCCGAATATTCTTCAACATTTCGAACTAGGCGCATATGTTTTCTGATACAATGATGAAGACTGTGACATTCCGGTCTTGTTGTGGATCGAGAGAGCTATGGTTAGATAATGAACACATGGGATTTGATTATTGACCGCGAGCCGGGTGACGGCGCCTGGAATATGGCGGTCGACGAGTACTTGTTTGAATCGCTCGATGCCGAAACCCCGCACACTGTCCTCAGATTTTATGCCTGGAAAAGACCGACCGTTTCCATCGGGTATTCGCAGAAAGCCGAGAGCATTATTGATGTGGACTTCTGCCGAACAAACGGAGTTGATATCGTCAGACGCATTACCGGGGGAAAACTTGTCCTGCACCATAATGAAGTGACATATTCCTTGATGAGTACGGACAACGAAACCTTTCCCCCTACAGTGGCCGGTTCTTACCAGGCGGTTTCCGAAGCCTTGATGGTCGGGCTGAGAGAGATGGGATTGAACCCGCGTCTGGCCGAAGTGACTCCTGATGCGTACGCCCGCGACCACCGTCTCTGCTTTTCTTATCCGGCCAGGAATGAGGTCGAAGTGGCCGGGAAAAAAATCATCGGGAGCGCCCAGAAAAGAATCGGACCGAGGTTTATCCAGCACGGCCTTATTCCTCTCGAAGACAATGAGAAACTTTTGGCCTTGGTTGCGTTATCTAGAAAGAGCGAGGAAAAAATACGAATGATGACCCTGTCCGAGGCTCTCGGCAAAGAGGTTGGCTTTGAGTGGGCGGTTCCCATTCTCCGCAAAGGCATTGGGGACTATTTTGGCGTTGATTTTAAATCACGAACCTTGAAAGAGACGGAGATTCAAGCCATCCAACGTATCAAAAATGAGCGGTATGCCAACCGGAGCTGGACTTTTGGAGAGCGGGATTGATTTGCTTTTTTTTCAGTGACATGATAAGATTTTTCTCCAAGTTACGGGGATCGATACAATGAATGAAATAGAAGAACTCTCCAAGCTGAACATCAAAGACATGCCGGAATTGCGGGAGATGCTCTTTGACGATCTTCATGAAAACGTCATGAAGCATCTTTATCTCGAGCTGGGGACCGGACCCGTCCTTTACCTCCTCTCACCTTCCTACACGGTCATCAATCCCACACCGAATGAAAAGGTGGGGGACTTCATAAGAAAAAAGGAAGATGTGCTCAGATACCTCAAAGAATGCATCATGCAGAATCTTTCGGTGTACTCGGTCCTCCTGGATGTGAACAGCTATTTTGTGGAGCAGAACAACTTCCTCGTCCTTGCCCGACTCAGGGAGAGGGATTCAAACGGACGGCGGTATGAGGTCAAGTACTATACCCATTCTCATCGGGAGATGATGACGAATTATCGTGATAAGATCTACATCGGCAGAGATTTCTTGGATCTCTTTCAATTCAAAAGAAAACACTTCGGTACAAAAGATTTTATCCAGTCCTTGCAGGATCAGTATGAGGTGCTGCTCGACAAAGCAGAGGAAAAATTGAAAAACCCTCTGGATTATAAATCTTTTTTTCAGGAAATCAAGGAGTATGTGAACGAACTCCGTACAGAGAGCTTCAACATAATTCAGATACTCCCGCCTTATCTTGATTTCAAAAAAATTACCGGGCAGGATTTGATCGATATCAATGCCCAGTACAGAATAATCAACCACTTCATCATTGAGCTCCGGGACGAGGTTGATGAATTCGAAAGCCGTTTGCGGGATAGACAAGAAACGGATTTCGTGCGCTATGTGACGAAATACAAAAAAGATATCGCCAACCTCATATCCTATTTCAACATAAAGATAAACGGTTTCCTGGCCGATAAGATTCATTGCTTGAGAAACAAGCTCTAAACTAGGGCGCGAAGCATTTCGGGTGGTCAATTTCGACTTCTTTGCTCGTCATTTCGGGAAGGCGAGGTCAGAATTAATGGGAATCTTCAAATTCGCGTCTGCCATCCCTTCAGATTCATCTTTGGACTCGGTATTCGAGAGTTAGGTACTCATTATTACGATGAGCCTTGTCGTGTGTCTTAAGGAAAAAGTTCATTTAGGCCTGACGCATAAAAAAAGCCCGCTCAGAGAGCGGGCTGATCGCTTCGAATGTGAGTGAGGCTATTGCCTCACAGCTCAATTCACTTGCGAACCGAGCTTTTCAATCCTGATTGTGCCGTACTTAGTGGACAGGAAAATTTTGGGATTGGCTGATTCTGTTTCAAAAGCCTTGATCACCGTGATGCCGTTTTCCTTCTCATAGGAGAGTTCTTCTTGCAGTTCCCATTTGATGTCACCACCCTTGTTTTGGGCTTCGATCGGGTATCTTCCCCCCTCGGGCCAGTATAGATTGATGTCCGAATAGCTGCCTGTCACTTCGATCGGAGATGTGAGGGGCAATGGAGTTAAAAAGATATTGCCGTTGGCATGGGTGATTTCTGTCCTTCCTGCAAAATCTTCGAGGGCAATATCGCGGTAAGTGGTGGAAATCATGATCGAGTTACCCGAGATGGCGCGTCCAAAAACACTCATGTTTTTTCCGTCGATTTTGAGGTCGCCCTCCAGGTTGATCACTTCAACTCTGCCGTATTTATCGGTGATGTCACAGAATTCCCGTGCGCCGTCGATTTCGATGTTGCAGTTGCTGCATCTCACCGTAGCCGGCCCCACATCGCGCAGGAAGACTTCCCCATATGAACTCTCTGCATTCACCGATCCGCCGATCTTTTTGCAGGAAATATCAGTGTTGGAGCCGTCGATGACCGCGCTGCTGGCCACGTCCTCTATCTCGACCCGGCCGTATCTGTGAATGACTTCGGCCTTCCCACCGACATTGTTGATGTACACATCGCTGTTATGGCTGTCGACGAAACAGTCGGAATCGACGTTGGCAATCTCAACATCTTCATACTTGTTTTTGAGGGTAAGTGTCCCGGCCACATCCGTGACGATGGTTGTCCCGTTCGGATTGTCTATGGCTGTGTTCCCTGTGTTTGCAACTTTGACCTGACCGTAGGTGTTTTTGACCTTGATATCGGCGCCTTTGGGCACATAGACGGTGAAAGAGGTGTTTAATCGTCTTCTTCTGAGCTCTTCCCGGTTCGTTCTGAACAGAATTTTCATTCCGTCTCTTTCCGTGACCATTTTCAGGGCATTTGCGACTTCTTGGGCATCCTCTTCGTCCCGTCGCCAAATCTTTTTCCTGAGCCTTATGGAAATCCTGTCCTCATCTGTGCCCTGGATGTTCACTTCCCCGTTTCGGTTGACGACGTGAACCTCTGCCGGAAAGGGCGGCTCAATTTCATGGGTCTCCTCGAATTCGAACGGCTCGAAGAAAAAAAAGAACTCCTCATCCCAGTAGAAATCAACATCGAGTTTTCCGGTGTAAGCATGGTATAAGAACACACCCGCTGCGACAATCAGAATCAGGAGTATGATCTCTCTTGCTTTCATGGCTAATCCTGATTATTCTTGGCTAATTTCTGTTCCCGGCTCTTCTTTCCGCTCTATCAAACCGTAGTAGAGCTTGAAAGCTCCCCAAATGATGAGAATCACCGGCCAAAAATGGGCTAAGACATACCAGATGTCCACTTTCAGAAGGAATAAAACGCCGACTATGATGAGGATTACTCCCCATATCAACGGATCTTTGCGCACTCTTTTTGCCATTTTATCCTCCTCTACTCCGTCTCTTTGCTTCTGGCATAGTAGTCGGCGACGAGCTTTACACCCACGATGATAACCACCAGGGGCCAGAGGTTCCATATCCGGTCATAGCTGATGAGAAACTCGAAATTGGCCATGAGGAAGACGACGCCCAGAATCATGAGGACAACGCCCCAGAACACCGAACCTGTTTTCACAAACTCGGGGAGTTCTTCGACAGTGATTTCTTCTGTTTCTCCGCGCAGAGCCCGGCGGTTGATCGCGCTGGCTATCATGACAGCATCGATAAGCTGGTAGAAATAGAGTGCTCCCAGCATGAGTCCAAGAAAAACCGGGCTGCCAACTCCCTGAGCGAGCATGGTGATTATAATCGCTGTGACGACAATGATAACCAGAAACTTTCCCGGTTGTCCGTTGTACAGAGCCCCCGTGCCTGGAAAAAAGAACGAAAGTATACCGGCCAGTGCAGGGGATTTAGGGGGTTTCGTAACCACAACTTTTTCATCCATGTCATACCTCCATATAAACTATTCCTCGCCTCTTCCGAAAAGCCTTGCGCTTTTAATGGAGTCGAGGATGCTATTCTTGTGTTCACCCAGTGAAACGGCAAAGGATTCGGCCTTGGAATACAGGCTGCCAATCGTTCTGTATCCCTGGTGGAACTGACGGTTGATGGTTTTATCGATGGCTGCTTTATCCGGGTGAAAGGTGTAAAAAGAGATGAGTGTCATCAGAACAGTGGCCGCTGCCAATATTGGTTGGAGCGAGGGCTTCAACAGAAAATTAAACCTCAAACTGAATTTTCTCCTGGTCTGCGGGATGGCATAGAGCTTTGCCCGGAGATCTTCGGTTACCTCTAGCTCGGGAAAATCGGATAGTGATTCGGTTGTTTCCTGCAGAAAGGAAAGAAGGGACGTGCAATCGGGACATATCTTCAGATGTTCGTCAACGGCCCTTCTGTCCTCAGGTGTCAACTCATCCTCGATATAAAGGGACAAAAGTTTTTCTATCTGTTCACATGTCATTTGCCTCCTCCTTTTTTTCTCTGAGGATTTTTGCCAGCTGGAGCCGTCCCCTGTTCACACGGGACTTGACTGTTCCCAACGGAAGCTCCATGATTTCCGCGATCTCATCGTACTTCTTTCCCTGGATATCTCTGAGGATGACGGCCATTCTGATTTCATTGGACAGAGAGTTGAATCCTTCCCAGACCAATTTTTTGCTTTCCTCTCTGAGAACTGTCTCCTCCGGGCCTGACACCGCATCCGCACTCAAGGTGTATTCGTTGAAATCGTCGCGGGATTTCTTCTCCCATTTTGTCCTTCGGTATTCATCGATGAGGTGATTCCGGGCCAGAGTCAGGAGCCAGGCGTCGAAATTCCTGCTGAAGTCGTATTTGACCAAAGCATGATAGAGCTTGAGGAAAATTTCCTGGGTCATATCTTCGGCTTCTTCCCTGGTTCCCGAGAACTGGTAGGCCAGGTTGAAGATCCGACGGGAATAGGTGTTAACAAGCATTTGCCAAGCTCCTTCGTCTCCTTTCAAGCATTGTCTTACGATTCTCTCTGTTTGCACGTATCACACCTCAGTAGACGAGTTTGTGTAAGAAAAAGTTCCGTCCTTTCGGCCCTGAATTTCAGTGCTTTGAGTCGTAATAGATGCCTCCGATGAGATCCTCTCGTTTGCTCGGGTTTCTCCCATTCTATTTTTATAGGAAGAGACTGTCAATTCCCCGTTCCAAGGTCTGTCTATCCGAAGCTGTGTGGTCAGGTCCTCAGGCCTGAGGCAGGCAATCTTCTTTCCTTTTAGGGAAGTGAACCATGCCCGCCCCATGATCCTTCAAACGGTTTCCTCCATCACACATTCGGATCACTTTATACCGTAAGATGGTTCTAGTGTCCTCACGGGTCGTGAAATGCCTGCTTACTCAAGGGAAAAGGTAGACAAAGGCTTGAATTTTTGCTAAAGTGCTCAATCTGAATTGTTCAGTGGAACAATCCAGAAATTTGTCGCTTTAAGACACGTTACTCCGAGTTAAAGGAGCTAAAACACCCTGTCATGCCCTTTAACCGATAGGGTAGGATTGGAAACGGTCCTGCCTTCCGTGTTTGAAAAGGAGAAACTGTGAAACATTTCTTTATTTCCCCATTATCCAAATTTCTTGTTTTTTTGTTGATGGCTTTTTCTGTTGCCGTTTGGCCTCTATGCGGATATTCCCAGGAGGCTCAGTCCGAGAAAGCAGAGGGAGAAAAGAAGAAGACTCCGGTCATCACCGAGGAGATCCTGGTGGTCGGCGAAGCGCCGAAGGATCGCCCCATATCTACCGTGACTGTGCTGGGTGAGACCCAGATTGAAAGGGTGAAGCCCCTCGATCTTTCCGAATCTGTCAGGTATGTCGCCGGGGCCACGGTCACTTTTGGTGATAAATCGGTCTACACCCTCAAACTCAGGGGCGTGGATTCGCGGAGGATTGCCCTTTTGGTCGATGGCATTCCCGTTTATGAGCCATATTACAGCACCTTTGATCTCAAGACCGTGTCCGCGGACGGGATCGATTCCCTCAATATCACCAAGGGTCCGTCCTCGGTTCTTTATGGCGCCAATACGCTCGGAGGCATTGTCAATGTCGTGACACGCCGCCCGGCAGGGAAGCCCGATCTGTCTTTTCAGGCGTCCTATGGTGATCGGAATACCCGCAGCATCGGACTGCAGTCCGGATTTCAGGTGAACCGCTGGTCCTTCACAGGAAGTCTTTTTTATCAGGATTCCGATGGTTACAATTTCCCTGATGAGGGGGGCGGAGAGCAGCTGAAACGGATCAACACCGATTACCAGAGATGGAATTTCAATGGCAAAGTGTATTTCAATCCCTCCAGCCGTTCTGAATTGCTCATCAATGCAGGTATCCATTTGTCTGATTACGGCATGCCGCCCGATCTCAGCGCGTCCAGGCCCCGCTACTGGAGATTCAAGAAATGGAACCGTTATTCATTCAACGCAGGGGGATTCACAGCCTTGGGAGAGAATTCCATCATCCGCTACAGAGCCTACTATGTCCAGCATGACAACGTACTCAATATGTATGGCGATGCGGGGCTGACACAACAACGGTTCGAGAGCACCCACGACAATTCCGTTTACGGTGTTTTCGGACTTGCCGACCTTGCTATTGAGGAAAATAATCAGTTGAAATTCAGCCTCGATTACAAGCGAGATGTCGCCCGCACCCAGGATGACATCGGCGATCCCTGGAACAATTACGACCAGGGGACCTTGTCCCTCGGGGTCGAGGATCATTTCTCATTTCTTGAGGACTGGGTTCTCGTGGCCGGCCTGAGCCTGGATTATCTCAACAAATTCACGGGTGAAAACACGACCAGGCTCAATCCGCTGGTGGGCGTCAAATTCACACCCCTTCGGGAGCTCGATTTTCATCTCTCCTTCTCCCAGAAGTCCAGGTTTCCCTCCATGCGGTCGATGTATTCGCCTTCGTCTGGAAATCCGGATCTGCTGAGCGAACGGGGCACTCTCTGGGAGCTGGGCTTTACCTACAATGACCGATTTCTTCTTACAGGCGCCCTCTTCCTATCCCGCTTTAAAGACCTGATTGACAGTGTCCGTCTGCCGGAATACGATTTTCAGCGCATTTATTTCAACATCGGCGAGGCCCGGATTGACGGTTTCGAGCTTCAGCTTCAAAAAACATCCCAGAGATTGGCTCTGACCTTCAACTACACTTTTCTCGACCATTGGAACCAGAGCGATGACCAGCCCCTGACTGTTCTTTCCAAGCACAATATCAATTTTGATGGTCAGATACACCCGCTCCCGAACCTCCGGTTGGGGCTGTTGGGCTTATGGGCATCTTCATCCTACTGGCTTGATTTCGATACGAATGAACTGGTGGACATCCCCTCTTATTTCAATCTCGATGCGGTATTGGCCTATCGATGGAACCGCGTGGAGGTGTTTCTGAAAGTCTCGAACATTTTTGATACCTTTATCTATACGGAACTTGGATTTCCCTGGAGAGGCCGCTACCTCGAGTTAGGCATAAGAGCCGATGTTTTCAATTAGCCGTTCTGTCGAGCCGAAAGCATCGCCGAATACGGGCTTGTCAATTCAGGACCTTGTGTTTAGGTGAATTTCAGGTTCCAGTAAAATCATGGATTCAGTGGTGGCTATTTTGTTGAGAGAAGCATTTCCAAATCCGTGATGGAAAGCTCATCGAATGATCAGATTGGTAATTTTAAAAACACGTCGATTTTTCCTCGCTGGGGAAAAATCGACTCGGTTTCCGGTTTCGCTCTCCTTTCCCTGCCGGGAAAGGAACCATGCTCGCTTCGGCCTTCAAACGGTTTTTTCCATTATTCAATCTGATCATACGCCATCCTGCTCTGGATCTAGTGTCATCACGGATTTGGAAAGGCTATCTTAGTTGAGGCGGTTGTTGACGGATTGAATTCGTCCGGGCTACAATGCAAGAAGTTTCGTTTTGACGGAAACTTGAATTAGGGTTTCGAATGAACGGCACGCCAAAAGATATTTTGCTCCAATTCACTAAGGAATGCATAAGCCCAGATGGACAGAGATACCTTTCCTTATCTGTGAATTCAACCTCTGATGCCGCCGACCAAATGCAGAGTTCTGTAAAGGACACCGAAATCCGTGCACTTCAGAACCAAATTATTCCTGAGAGATACCAGAGGAATATCGGCACTATCGGTATCGAGGGACAAATCAAGCTTCTGCAGGCTCAGGTTGCGATCATAGGTTTGGGCGGACTTGGAGGTTCCGCCTTGGAGATGCTTCTGAGGTGGGGCGTTGGTAGTTTGGTCGTCGTCGACAAGGACATATGTGCAGACAGTAATTTGAACAGGCAGGTTTTGTGCGTTCCCGAAAACCTCGGAGAGCCTAAAACCGAAGCGGCCAAGCAGAGAGCCGCCAACGTAAATCCTTCTGTCCACGTGAAGGCTGTTCAACTCGAAGCCGATGCCCAAAACCTGCCGGACTTGCTCAAAGGTTGCAGCGTGGCTGTGGATGGGTTGGATAACATCCGGACCCGTTTTGTTCTGGAAAAAGCCTGTAAGGGTTTGGGGATTCCTTTTGTCCATGGGGCTATCGCCGGTTTTATGGGACAGGTTGCCTCTATATTCCCCGGAGATATGGGGCTGGAAGCCGTTTACGGATCGCAGGATGTCCTGGAATCAGGAGCGGAAAAGGATTTGGGAACGCCGTGTGCAACGCCCTCAGCCGTGGCCGCCTGGCAGGTCTCCGAGGTCGTGAAGATCCTTCTCGGCTGGGAGAATGTGCTGAGGAACAAAATTCTCTTTTTTGATCTCAAAGATCATCTGGTGTCGATCGTTGATCTTGCCGGATAGCTTTTGTTTTGGAAATCTTGAATAATTCATTCTGAGCAATTTAGGATGAGCGTAGCCATCTCTTTGGATTCATCTGTGCTTATTCAAGAGGCAATAATTTTTATGATGAATCTAGTGACAAATTCCAGCGACAACGACAGATCGGATGATGAAGACAAATAGAAATTTTGATGCCGACGCTGAAAAGAGAGACGATGCTCCGATTTGGAAATTTCTTGTACCCTCTCTCTTTGGCATCTTCTTTTTTCTGATGCCGGTTGTTTTTGAAGGCAAGATCACGATCCCCATGGGCGTGATTGTCGATGTTGTCAAAGCTTGGACCAGTGCCTTTCTTCCCGTATTCATCGTGGCCATCATAGTCATGTCCGCTTCCGTAACAGTTTTGGTGGCTTTTAAGAAACCTAAGGCTGCCGGATCAGCCAAATTGTCCGGACCTCTGGTTGACATATTTGATGTGAGTTGGCCGTGGGTTTTGCTCCGGATTGTTGGCGCGCTGTTCGCCTGTCTCGTATTCTTGAAAGCCGGGCCGGAATGGATTTGGGCTGAAGAGACCGGCGGCGTGGTGCTCTACGATTTGACGACGGTCATTCTCGTTATTTTTCTGTTTGCCACTGTCTTGCTCCCTCTTCTGACAGATTTCGGGCTCATGGAGTTTATCGGCACCCTGCTCCGTGGTTTTTTTCGGAAGGCCTTCCGGCTTCCAGGGAGATCGGCTATCGATTCCCTGGCTTCCTGGCTGGGATCAGGAACTGTGGGCGTCTTGATCACGGTCCAGCAGTATCAAGCCGGTTTTTATGCTCTCCGGGAAGCGGCTGTCATTGCCACCTCTTTCTCCGTCGTGTCTGTTGCCTTCTGTTTGGTCGTGGCCCAGTTCAGCGGCGTCGATCACATGTTCCCCCAGTTCTACCTGACTGTCATTGTATCCGGACTCGCTGCGGCCTTTGTGACGTCCCGGATTCCCCCCCTATCTCTCAAAAAAGACACCTATTTCGGCCCGGTCGGGAAACAAATTCACGAGGAACCCCCACAGGGAAAATCCCTTTTCAAATGGGGGCTCCAGCAGGCGCTGCAGAGGGCCGAAAAGGCACCCGGGCCCCTGGGAGTCGTCAAAAAGGGACTCACCAACACGCTGGATATCTGGTTCGGACTGCTGCCTTCAGTGATGGCAATCGGGACAGTTACTCTGGCTCTCGCGAAACGGACATTCCTGTTTCACTATCTATCCTATCCCTTCATTCCCTTTCTGAAAATTCTGGGAATCCCGGAGGCGGCCAAGGCTGCTCCGGCCATGGTCGTCGGTTTCGCCGATCAGTTTTTGCCGGCCATATTGACAGAGGGAATTGCCAGCGAGTTGACCCGCTTTGTGATTGCTGTCATGGCTGTTGTGCAGTTGATCTATATGTCCGAAATCGGTGTGCTTATTTTGAAGTCAAAGATTTCACTCAACCTGCTGGATCTCTTCATTCTTTTTCTTCTGAGGACACTCATCTGTCTTCCTGTGGTGGCGCTGATGGCCCATCTCTTATTTTTCTGATACGAAGAGGGTGATGTTTTTCGGGTTTTCAGGGATATCATCTAGGGCATTCACGATGCCCATGATGATGTTGCGGGTTGCTTTTTGGACGAAGGGATTGGTGCGGATGGGTTGGTTGTCCACCGAAATCCCTACGTCTGATCCAGGGGCGAAGGAAATGTGGATCGTCTGCGGATTCTCCGGGGTGTCATCCAGAGAGTCGACAAGTCCCCAGCTTATGTTCAAAAGAACTTTCCGGACAAAGGGATTGGTTCGTATCTGATTGCCATCGATTGTCAATTCCATGCTTTTAAGCCTCCTTAAACCTGGGTCTCGATAAAATCGGCGAGAGCGGTAATCTGATCGGGTTGAAACGCGCTTGTATCCACATTGAGCTTTGTATCACTCACCACGGCCAGAAGTTCATTTTTGGGAGTCTCGATAGTCTCTGATATTCCGCTTCTCAGAACTTCGATCTTTTTGAGATTTTTGGACCTGCGCCCGCCTTCGATGATGATAAGGTCAGAAGATGGAAATACCGTCTCGGCGATCTCCAATAGATCGGGTTCGGATGTTCTTTTTTGAATAGTCGCCACCGTCTTGGACGAGACCATAGCCACCTGATCGGCACCGGCTTCCATGAATTGCCAGGTGTCCTTGCCCTCGAGATCAAGAGAGAACCCGTGGCTGCAGTGTTTGATGACCGAAACAGACCGCCCCCGCCGCTTCCATTCTGCGACAAGGCTCTGGATGAGCCGCGTTTTCCCTGTGTCGGATTTTCCTACGAAGGCGATGATTTTCATGACGCACCGGAGATAGGTGATGAGTTCATCTTATTCACCTGGCCACGATCTGTCAATTCAAATCGTTAGCATTTCCAGATCCTAAAACAAACTTTGCTTGACAAAAAAACGTGACTGAAAAAAAATGATGGTCCTGGCCGCATTTTCATTAAGGAGGCACATATGGCCTATACAGGGAAATGTGCATTTATTGATTTATCAACGGGTGACCATAAAGTCAGAGAAGCCGAGAAACATATGCTTGAAAATTACCTCGGAGGCAAGGGGCTCGGTTTTGGATTGCTCGAAAACTATGCTCCCAATCCCGATCCTTTGGGGCCGGAGAATCCTCTCATCTTTGTCAACGGGCCCTTTACGGGCACCAAGGTCCAGACAAGTGCCCGCACGTGTCTTGTGACCAGGTCGCCTTTGACCGGATCTATCCACGATTCTCACTGCGGCGGCCATTTTGGCCCCCGGCTGAAAGCATCAGGTTTTGATTTTGTGTTCATCACGGGCAAATCAGCGGAACCTGTCTACCTCTATATAAAGAATGGAAACATCGCAATCCGGGATGCTTCCGGACTCTGGGGCAAAGGAATTTTCCACACAAATGACGAGCTGAAAAGACAACATCCCGGCATCGATCCCAGAGTTGCCTGCATCGGTCCTGCCGGGGAAAACCTGGTGCGCATTGCCTGTATCGGTGTGGACCGGGACCGTCAGTACGGCCGGGGCGGGGTGGGAGCCGTGATGGGGTCCAAAAACCTGAAAGCTGTTGTCGTGGACGGTGATACGGCAATCAAATACCACGATGAAGAGCTTTTCACGGATTTGAACTCCCAGCTCACCAAGTCCATCCTTACCAATGAAGGGGTGATTTACCGCCGGCAGAAGGGAACCATGAAGTGGATTCGCCAGGCTCAAGAGTATGAGTTTCTCCCGACGCGGAATTTTCAAAAGTGTCAGTTTGATGACTTCGAGCAAATATCTTCAGAGACATGCCGGGAAGAGTTGGGATGGAAGGATGTGGGGTGTTATAACTGTGCTATCCGCTGTTCCAAATTGGCCAAGTGGAATGATATCGAGCTCGAAGGTCCGGAGTACGAAACCACCGCATTTCTCGGTTCAGGCTGTGAGATTTCCAGCGCCAAAGATGTCTTGACGGCCAATTACATCTGCGATGATTTGGGTATCGACACCATCAGCGCCGGCGTGACCTGTTCCTTTGCCATGGAATGCTATGAAAAAGGGCTTATGAAGGACTGGGATGGCCTCGAGCTTGTCTGGGGAAATGCCGAGGGACAGCAGGAGTTGCTGAGAAAGATGGCTTTTCGTCAGGGTGTCGGCGCGGTTTTTGCGGACGGCACCCGGATCGCCTCACAAAAGATAGGGCAGGGGAGTGATGAATTTGCCATCAACATCTTCGGGATGGAGATGTCGGGCGTGAATCCGCTCGGTTGTCTGACCATGGGTGTCGCCCTCAGCGTGGCCGATTTTGCCAGCCATACCCGATTGTGGTTGACCGAAGCAGAAATGGGACCGGATTTCAAAATCGAAGATATTCCCCCTTCCGTGGTTGTGGGCCTGGATACGGTCAACATCCGGAACAGCATGATTGTCTGTGATTTTGTTCCCAGTGGCCTCGAAGAGCTGGTCCCGGTGTTGAATGCGGCAACCGGGTTTGATCACACCGTCGATTCTCTGCTGAAAATAGGCACACGCTTGACGCACCTGGCGCGACGGTATAACCTGCGAAACGGACGGACACACAGCGATGACATCATGCCGGAAAGGTTTTTCAAAGAAACCTCTTGTTCTGGATTCATGCGGGGCAGGGTTGTTGACAAGAAGATGTTCAATGGATTGATAAAGGAATATTATGCCCTCAGAGGATGGGACGAGCAGGGACGGCCGCCCGTGGATGTCTTAAAGAATTATGGGCTGTAGAAAGAATATCCAATGGAAAAAATATTCTACCCAAACAGCGTGGCTGTCATCGGTGTCTCTGCCAAACCCACCAATCTCGGGCGCAACATCGTCGGCAACCTTATCGATTTTGGATTTAATGGGATAGTTTACGCTGTGGGGCCGGGCGGCGGGATTATATCCACCCGCCGGATTTACAAATCAGTCCTGGATATCCCGGATTTTGTCGATTTGGCCATCATTTTAACACCGGCCCATACAATTCCCGCCATCTTTGAAGAGTGCGGCCAAAAGGGAATTCAGTGGGCCGTGGTGGAGACGGCCGGGTTTCGTGAGTACGGTGATAAGGGCCAGGCAATCGAACAGGAAATGATTCGCGTGGCCGAACAATACGGAATCCGTTTTATCGGCCCCAACTGTATCGGGATCATCAACATGGAAAACGGATTGAGTTTGCCCTTTGCCCGGTTGACTCCCTTTGTCAAGCAAGGCGACGTCTCTCTTGTTTCCCAGAGTGGAGGGGTTGGGATCAGCGTCCTCAATTTTATGGCTAACGAAGGGCTCGGACTGAACAAATTCGTGTCTGCCGGCAATATGCTGAGCATAGGTGCCGAAGAGTTGTTGGAGTTCATGATTGAAGATCCGGAAACCCGCCTTATTTTTCTCTACCTGGAAGGCATCCAGGACGGGCGACGCTTGATGGACGTTGCTCGCCGTTCGACGAAACCCATCGTGGGATTCAAGGCCAATGTGGGACACCTGGGCAAGCGGATCGCGTCCTCGCACACGGCTTCGCTCTCCAGCGACGACAAGGTCGTGGACGCGGCTTTTCGTCAAAGCGGTATAACCCGCGTGCACGATGCCACAAGCTTGCTCAATTTGATGAAAGTGCTGCACCTTCCTCCCATGAAGGGGAAAAACCTGGCCATCATTTCCCGCTCCGGTGGCCACGCTGTTGTTGCCGCCGATGCCTGTGAATTGTCGGGCTTCGAACTTGCCGAGTTTCCCGCCGATTTCATCAAAGAGATTGAAAGCCATTTCCGGGCCTCGGTCATAAAGCTTTCGAATCCCCTTGACCTGGGTGATCTCTTCGATCTCGATGTCTACGACGACATCGTGGAGAGGACAGTCAAGCAACCCTGGGTTGATGGCGTCTTCTTTCTCCATACGTCTGTTTCGGATGTCGAGCGGGACGACACCCGTGAATTGGTACGGCGCTTGAATGACATTTCCATGAGATACGGCAAACCAGTGGCCACCTATATATCAACGTCCGCGGATGAGACCTCGTATCTAAAAAAATCATCCTCTTATCCCATTTTCACCACGATTGTGGAAACGATTCGGGCTCTCGAATACAGCTGCAGGTACCACACAGAGTTGAACACAGCGAGAGGGGAGGAAGATATTCCTGCATTTGAGGTCAACACAGAGGTCGTGAAAGAGATCCTTGCGAAGGCGAAGGGGGATGGCCGGGACCTCCTCCTGCCCGAGGCCGTCCAGGTCCTGTCCCATTATGACGTTCAAATGGTGCCGAGTGTCCAAGCGGGATCTGTGGATGAGGTTCAGGAGACTGCAGAGAAACTCGGCTATCCTGTTGCCCTCAAAGTCGTTTCAGAGAGCATTTCTCACAAGTCCGATGTCGGCGGAGTTCAGCTTAATCTCCGGAATAAATCGGCCGTGACCGAAGCGTTTGAAGACATGATCGAGCGCATCCAGCGTGCCTATCCTCAATCCAAAATCGATGGGGTGATTGTCCAACCTATGGTGACCGGAGGCCGCGAGTTGATCGTCGGCGGACGTCAGGATGCCCAGTTCGGCCCTATTGTGATGGTTGGTATGGGCGGCGTGTACGTCGAGATTTTTGAAGAGGTTTCTCTGCGTGTGGCCCCCGTGGGAAAAAGGGAAGCCCTGTCCATGATCGAGGAACTGCATAGTGCGCCGATTTTGATGGGTGTCCGGGGACACAAACGGTCTGACCTCGATGCTGTCGTCGATGTGATTTGTCGGGTCTCTCAACTGCTCTGTGATTTTCCTGAGATTCTGGAGCTGGATATTAATCCTCTCCGTGTCTTTCACGAGGACGCGGGCTGCCAAGCCCTTGACGCCCGCATCGTCTTAAACAAATAAGGCTCGCGTCTTAGCATTTTTTTGTCTTGAATATGATGTCTATCTGAAGAGTCATAAGTTAAAAGTAAAGACTCGACCCTTGTTGTAAAAATCTTGACAGGATTGAGAAGTTGTGCAACGATATTGTGTTTTTTACCGAAATATATGTTCTGTCAATCAATTTATCGAACATATCCACATGAAGGGAGGTTCTAAATGGAAGGTATTGTTGGTTATGGTGCCTACATTCCCCGGAACCGGATCAAGGTCGAAGAGATCGCCAAAGTCTGGGGCGCGGATGCACCCAGTTACAAGAAAGGTCTGATGCTGGAAGAGAAATCGGTCCCCGCTCCAGACCAGGATACGATCACAATGTCTGTGGAGGCCTCAAAGAATGCTTTGAAGCGGGCAAAAATCGATCCTGCGGATATCGGAGCGGTTTATATCGGATCCGAGTCTCATCCTTATGCGGTTAAGCCGAGCGGAACCGTCCTGGCCGAAGCCATCGGGGCCACGCCGGATGTGCATACGGCTGACCTTGAATTTGCCTGCAAGGCCGGCACTGAAGGGATGTTCATGGCTTTGAATCTTGTTAAAACAGAAGTTGTGAAGTATGGACTTGGAGTGGGTGCAGACACCTCGCAGGGAGCTCCTGGGGATGCACTGGAGTACTCAGCGGCAGCAGGGGCAGCTGCGTTTATCTTCGGACGCGAGAATCTCGTGGCAAAATCCCTTGACACGTACTCCTACACGACAGATACACCTGATTTCTGGCGGCGTGAATATCAGTACTATCCGCAGCATGGAGGGCGGTTCACGGGTGATCCTGCCTACTTCACTCACATAACCGGCTCGGCACAGGGAATCATGACCAAATCCGGGACAAAACCAAAGGATTTTAACTATGTGGTTTTTCACCAGCCCAACGGCAAATTCCCTTTAAGAGTGGGAAAAATGCTGGGGTTCACAAGGGAGCAAATCGAACCGGGCTGGCTGGTCAACCTGCTTGGGAATACATATTCCGGCTCTTCCCCAATGGGTTTGACAGCGACACTCGATATTGCGAAACCCGGAGATGTTATTCTTCTCGTCTCCTATGGATCCGGAGCGGGCAGTGACTCATTCATTTTTGAAGTCACGGACCAAATAGAGGAAGTGCGGGATTTGGCTCCCAAGACTCGGTATCTCCTGGAGCACAATCGCAGATACCTGGAGTACGGCGAGTATGCCAAGTTCAGGCATAAAATCCGGAAGGCGGATTAGGAGGCAAACATGAGAGAAGTAGCAGCAATTGGTGTCGGCATGACCAAATGGGGAGAGCTCTGGAAGAAATCCCTCCGGGATATCTATGTGGAGACGGCTCTGCTTGCTTTGGATGATGCCGGTGTGGATAAGGTCGATTCCATGTATGTGGGCTCCATGACGCCAGGTCTTTTCGTGGGTCAGGAACATATCGCTGCCATGTTGGCCGATTATCTCGGCCAGGCATCGATCCCGGCGGCACGAGTGGAGACGGCCTGTGCATCGGGCGCTCTCGCCATGAAGCTGGGATTTATGGAAGTGGCCTCGGGAGTGAGTGATGTGGTTTTGGTCAGCGGAGTGGAGAAAATGACGGATGTCGGCGGCAATGAAGCCACCTATGCTCTGGGAACCGCCGCTGACCAGGAATATGAGGGTTACCACGGGCTGACGTTTCCCGGGCTTTATGCTTTAATTGCCACGGCCCACATGGAAAAATACGGAACGACGCGCGAGCAGTTGGCTATGGTTTCGGTAAAGAATCACAGAAACGGATCAAAGAATCCTCTCGCCCAGTATCCTTTTGAAGTGACTGTAGATCAGGTCCTGAACTCGGTAAAGATCGCGGATCCCCTGAGAATCCTGGATTGTTCACCAATCACAGACGGCGCAGCCGCCATCATTCTCTGTCCGGTGGAAATGGCCAAAAAAATGGGTAAACCGGTGATCAAGATCATCGGCATGGGCCATGCCACCGATACCATTGAGATCAGCCAGCGCAAAGATATCACCTGGCTGGAAGCGGTTTATCTCGCCGCCCAGAAGGCTTATAAAATGGCCGGGAAAACGCCGGATGATATCGACGTGACAGAGGTTCACGACTGTTTCTCGATCGCAGAGATTTGTGTGATGGAGGCGTTGGGTTATGTCGAGAAAGGCAAGGGCGGACCCGCCGTCGAACATGGCTTGAGCGCCATAGGCGGCAAATTCCCGATCAACACCAGCGGTGGTTTGAAAGCCAAAGGGCATCCCGTGGGTGCTTCGGGGATAGCTCAGGCCTATGAGATCGTGAAACAGCTCCGGGGAGAGTGCGGCGAGAGACAGTGTTCGGATGCCCGCATCGGTTTGGCCCAGAACATGGGGGGCAGCGGAGCCAGTTGTGTGGTCCACATCTTTGAGAGGGAATAGGGAAGGAGGATAAAATGTCGACACCATCGAGATACTGGAGATCGATTCCTCAGAGATACCGGCTTGAGGCCAACAAATGCAAGGGATGCGGGAAGATATCCTTCCCCCCGAGGTTGATCTGCGATGCCTGCGGCAGTCGTGAGTTTGACGCCGTGAAGCTGGCAGATACCGGAAAAGTTGTCACCTACACCATCATTCGCGTTCCTCCCCAGCAATTTGTGGATCAGGCCCCCTATGCCGTGGGCATTGTGGAATTGGCTGATGGCGTGAAGATTGCGGGGCAGATCGTTGACTGTGATTTCGAGGATATCAAAATAGGGCTGGATGTGAAACTCGAATTCAGAAAAATCTATGATGTGGGACATTCGGGGATTCTCTGTTACGGGTATAAGTTTGTCCCTGTGTAGATCGATATCCTTGATAGCTGAAGGCCGCAAAGAAAGAGAGGGCTGGACCGTGACACACGGATTTCACAGGCTGCCGCTCAAAATTTACTCTAAGTCATAGATTTAAAATGGTTTATAACTAGGAGTCATACTCCTGGAGGCGGATTGTATTCGCCCGTCCGGTACAGGACTGAGGTTTTTGGATTTGACTCGAAATATTCCCTTCGTAGCATTCGACGCCTTTTATGCATATAATAGGTAAACCCTTTTGAGTGTTTATGAGGTAAATCATGTTTAGAATTGACAGCAAAGTCGATACTCAGAGTGAGGAATACAAGACAAATTTCAATCGCATGACCAAAATAGTGGCCGAGTACCGAGAACGGGCCGCCAAAATCGGGGAAGGAGGTCCGAAGAAGTACAGGGATCTTCAGAAAAAAAGAGGCAAACTGCTCGTCAGAGAACGTCTCGAAAAGCTGTTTGACCGAAACTCTCCCTTCCTCGAGCTGAGCCCTTTAGCGGCTTACGATATGTACGACAATGAGGCGCCCGGAGCTGGGATGGTCACTGGGATCGGGGTGGTTCACGGACGAGAAGTTTTGGTCGTTGCCAATGACGCCACGGTGAAGGGGGGAACGTATTTTCCCATGACGATCAAAAAGCACATCCGGGCCCAGACAATTGCCAGGGAGAACCGCCTTCCCTGCATTTACCTCGTTGATTCAGGCGGAATCTTCCTCCCCTTGCAGGCAGGCACTTTCCCGGACAAGGAGCATTTCGGGAATATCTTTTACAACCAAGCGCGGCTTTCAGCGCTGGGCATTCCCCAAATTTCCGTGGTTCTGGGTTCCTGCACGGCTGGAGGCGCTTATGTGCCGGCCATGAGTGATGAAACCGTCATCGTCAGGGAACAGGGGACGATTTTTATCGGAGGTCCACCCCTTGTCAAGGCTGCCACAGGGATGGATGTGTCCGATGAAGAACTGGGGGGCGCTGATGTCCACTGCCGCATTTCCGGTGTTTCTGATTATTACGCTCAGAACGACAGTCACGCCCTTGATATCGCCCGGAACATCGTCGAAACCCTCGACCCGTCGAGAAAATTTCAACTGGATATGGTCGAGCCTGAGGACCCTTACTATGACCCCCAGGAAATTTACGGCATCCTTCCCACGGATGTGCGCAAGCCCTATAACGTCAAAGAAGTCATTGCCCGCCTTGTAGACGGGAGCCGTTTCCAGGAATTCAAGGAGCTTTACGGACAGACCATTATCTGCGGGTTCGCCCGGATCATGGGCTATCCAGTAGGAATTGTGGCCAACAACGGCGTGCTCTTTTCGGAAAGCGCGGTCAAAGGGGCCCATTTCGTAACCCTGTGCGCCATGAGGAAAATCCCTCTTATCTTTCTCCAGAACATCACCGGATTTATCGTGGGCAAACAGTACGAGCACGGCGGAATTGCCAAAGACGGCGCCAAACTGGTCCACGCCGTGGCCAATGCTGATGTGCCCAAGCTGACGCTCATCATCGGTGCATCCAACGGGGCTGGCAACTATGCCATGTGCGGGCGGGGTTATATGCCGCGGCTTCTCTGGATGTGGCCCAATGCCCGGATAAGTGTCATGGGCGGAGAGCAGGCGGCCGATGTCCTGGTTACGGTCAAAGTCAACAGGTTGAGAGAGCAGGGCAAGGACATGACACCCGCCGAGATCGAAAAAATGAAAAGGCCGATTCTGGAGAAGTATGAGCATGAGGGAAGCCCCTATTTCAGTACGTCCCGTATTTGGGATGACGGGATTATCGATCCCCTGGAAACCCGGGAGGCTCTTGCCCTGGGAATATCCATGAGCTTGAATGCCCCGATCCCCGATTACCGGGTTGGAATTTTCAGGATGTAGCCATGGCCGATCCATCCTATTCGACGATTGGGCTGAATAAAAGGGAAGGCATCCTGCGCTTGACCATGAACCGTCCCGAGGTTCACAACGCCTTCAACTCCACCCTGATCCTCGATGTCACCGACGCCGTCGAGAGAGCCAAGGATGATGAGGCCGTACGCGTTGTGATCATAACCGGAAAAGGAAAGTCCTTTTGCGCCGGAGCAGATATCAACTGGATGAGGGAGATCATTCAGTACTCCTTCGAGCAAAACCTGGAAGAATCCCTTCAACTGGCTGAAGTTCTCCATAAGATCTATACCCTTCCCAAGCCGACGATTGCTATGGTTAACGGGTCTGCTATCGGAGGGGGCACAGGATTTCTTTCTGCCTGTGACATTGCCATTGCCGCGGATAATGCCAAATTCGGTTTGAGTGAGGTCAAGATAGGCCTGGTTCCGGCCGCTATTTCTCCCTATGTGATTCGTAAAATCGGCGAGAGCAAGGCCAGGGAGTATTTCCTGACCGGACAACGGATGACAGCTGAGCGAGCTTTGGAGATCGGTTTGGTCAATGAAGTCGTTCCAGGAGATAGGCTCGAGGAAAGGGTGAACGAGCTGGTTCAACATCTTCTCACGTCAGGGCCGGATGCCATAGCCAACTGCAAAGAACTCATCCGGAGCGTTCCGGCTATGACTTTTGAGGAAGTCAAGACCTATACGGCGCGCATGATTGCCAACCTGCGTGTCTCCGATGAAGGGCAGGAAGGTATGGCTGCCTTTCTTGAAAAGCGGAAACCTCGTTGGATTTCGGGCACGAAGGGCAAGCAAGAAATAAAGAAAGACCAAAAATGATTGGGAAATCGCCATGTTCAAAAAAATACTCATCGCCAACCGCGGCGAAATAGCAGTCAGAATCATCAAAGCCTGTCAGGAAATGGGCATCGCCTCCGTGGCTGTGTATTCCGAAGCTGACAGGAACAGTCTCCATGTGATCACGGCGGATGAGGCGTTGTGCATTGGCCCGCCTCCTGCCATCGAGAGTTACCTCAACATTGATCGGATTATCGAAGCAGCCCATAGCACCGGCGCGGAAGCTATCCATCCTGGATATGGCTTTCTCGCTGAAAACGCCGTGTTCGCCCGCCGCTGCGAGGACGAAAAGATCGTATTTATCGGCCCCAACTCCAAAGCCATGGAGCTTGTGGGCGATAAGGTCCGATCGCGGCAGACGATGGAGACGGCCGGTATCCCGATTATTCCCGGGATGAAAGGCATCCATGCCGCCATCGCAGACTATGTCCGAGAAGCAAAACAAATCGGTTACCCTGTCATGATCAAGGCCTCTGCCGGAGGCGGCGGGAAGGGTATGCGTGTTGTGCATACAGCCGATCAATTGCAGTCAGGCCTGGAGGCGGGAATGCGGGAGGCCAAATCTGCCTTCGGAGATGAATCGGTCTATCTCGAAAAATACATTGAGGAGCCGAGACATGTCGAGTTTCAAGTCCTGGCTGACAACCACGGCAACAACGTGCATCTTTTCGAGAGAGAGTGCTCCATCCAGCGCCGGCATCAAAAGATCATCGAAGAGTCCCCTTCGCAGGCTTTGGATCCTGAATTGCGCTCACTTATGGGAGAGACAGCCAAGAAGGTTATCCAGGTCTCCGGGTATAACAATGCCGGCACGGTCGAGTTTCTTCTCGATAAAAACAGAAATTTTTATTTTTTGGAGGTCAATGCCCGGCTTCAGGTTGAGCATCCGGTCACAGAGCTCATTACGGGCATCGATTTGGTCCACCAGCAGATCAAGATTGCAGCCGGAGAGTCGCTTGTCATGGAACAGGAGGAACTTCGACAGAATGGTCATGCCATCGAATGCCGGATCTATGCCGAGGATCCCCTCAACAACTTCCTCCCCTCAGCGGGCAGGGTCCTCCTTCTCAAAGAGCCCAGAGGACCCGGTGTCCGCCATGATTGCGGCATTTTCGGAGGGAGCGAAGTTCCCATTTTCTACGATCCGATTTTAGCTAAGCTGATCGTTTGGGGAGAGAGCAGAGAACTCGCCTGCCAGAGAATGATAAACGCCCTGAGAGACTATGTCGTTCTGGGAATCCGAACCTCCATTGAGTTTCTCAAGGATGTGATTGCCCACCCCGCCTTTCAACGAGGCGAGACAACGACGCACTTCATAGAAAAACACTTCGACACCTGGAAAGCCAAAGAAGTGACCGATACAGCTCTTAAAACGGCGGCTCTTGCTGCTGCCTTCGACAGTGCCAGTAAGGCCTTCCCTGCTACACGCGGAGCCGAACACCGAGAAGTCTATTCCCCCTGGCAGGCGCTGGGTAAGTGGCGTTTGGGAGGCAAGTGAAGTGGATTATGAATTTTTAGTCAACAACGTCATGCAGAAGATATCTCTGGACAAAAAGGACAACCGTTTCGTTGTCACTGATGGCGATAATACGTATGATGCAGACATACAGTGCCTGTCTCCCGGTGTCCTGTCTATCTTGATGGGTAAAATTTCCCTCAAACTTTATTATGCCAGAGAGGGGGACAAGATACATGTCTACCTGGACGGGCAGCATCTGGTTGTGCAGGAACCGGCTGCGGATCAGACGAGTTTTGAGGGCGGCGAAGCAAAGTCAGAAGAAGACATGCTTCGGGTTAAAGCTCCCATGCCCGGTAAAGTCATCAAGATCAATGTCAAAGAGCGGGATGAAGTGCGCAAGAATCAAACCCTGGCTATCGTAGAGGCGATGAAAATGGAGAACGAAATCAAATCGTCCATCGAAGGCATCGTTAAGAAGATCTTTGTGGCCACGGGGGATCTCGTCGATTCGGACAAGCCGCTCATGGAACTTGATTTCAAAACCTGATTTGAAGCCAGGCGTTGGTGGGCAAGGCTTCTTTAAGGTAATGATGCTTGTGATTGCTTTTATTTCTGGTGTGGCGTATCCACCCTGACAAAGTCAGATCCGGCTTTCACTTCGGCCTGATCCTTGCTTTGATCGCAATCAGCCTGAGATCATTCAGTGAAGCAGGAGGGCTATTGGAGTGGCGTTTCCCCTTCAATCCCATTCAGTTCTTGACATTACATTTAATATTATATAAATATATATAATTGTTTTATACTCAGCGTTTCTCATTGATAGAGAGAGGCAGATGTAGAGAATGAAAGGCAGCGATTTGATTGGAATGATGCTATGAAATCCGGCGTGTTGAAAAAAAGCCATCTCAGCATCGAACGATTCGAAAAGATCCCCAGGTTGAATCTCACCTGTCTATCTACGCCCGTTGAAGAATGCGAGCGTCTCAGAAAGGCCATACCCGGCTCTCCCCACATCTATATCAAACGGGATGATCATATCGGCTATCTCTGCGGAGGGAATAAGATCCGAAAGCTCGAGTATGTGATGTCTGATGTTTTAGCAGCGGAGGCGACGACCGTTGTGACCATCGGATGTTTCCAGTCCAACCACGCCCGAGCAACAGCCATGGTGGCCAAGCGCCTCGGCTTGGATTGCGTCCTCGTTCTAAATGGTGAGAAGCCTGCCGATCCACGGGGGAATTACCTGGTTAATTATCTTCTCCAAACAGAGGTTGTTCCGGTTGCTACGAGGGATGACCGAGTGCCCATGATGAATGAAGTCGTGCACGATTTAGAGAGGGAAGGGAAGAGGGCCTATAAAATTTCACTCGGGGCTTCGGATGAAATCGGAGCTTTTGGCTTTGTCAAAGCTCTTGAAGGCTTGAATAATCAACAGCAGAAAATGGGAATCCAGTTTGATGCCATATTTATCGGTAGCTCATCAGGAGGAACGCAGGCCGGGCTCGAGGTGGGAAAGAAAATATTTGACCTGTCTCGCTTACGCATAATTGGCATCAGCCCCGATGATCCCGCCGATGAGATCAAGAAGACCATGTCAAGTATCACAAGCCCGATGCTGAGTAGGGTGGGGTTGGAGCCCAGCTTCGATCCTGAGGATGTTGTTGTGGATGAAAGCTATATTGGGGACGGCTACGGTCGCAGAACATCCCTCTCCAAAGAAGCGGCCGAGCTCTTTCTTGAGACCGAAGGCATCCTGCTGGACCCTGTGTACACGAGCAAAGCCGCCGCGGCCCTCATCGATTACTGCCGGAATGGCACGTTCAGACCAGAAGACCATGTGCTCTTCTGGCATACCGGCGGCCTCATCAACCTGTTCGAATAAAAATAAATCGAGGGACATCCTACTTAATTGATTCTAGATGAATAATTCTTCTTTAGAATCAAGTATGATGTCCCCCGATTTCCCCGATTTCGAACCTCGTAGGTGCAAAATCCTATTCCGGCTCATGAAAAAAATTGAAATGTTAAGACGCGACCTCTGTTTATTCGAAGAGGGGAAAAAGATTTTTGAACAGGTATTCTTTGATGGATCTGTCGGCGACCCGGGTGTCCTGTTCTTTGTCTGTTGCAAGTGTATTAAAGCCGACGACATAGGTGGTGCGGGATTCAGGCCTGAAGTAGAAATGGGTCACAAAGGCATTCTGTCCGCCGCTATGGCAGACGAAACGCATCCCGAAGTTTTCTTCGATAAAATACGTGAGGGCCATGAAATCTTTCCTGTTTTCGCCCGGGAAATCCTTTTCAAAACGGGGTATTTCAATCTGGTTCTGCCACATCTCTTCCAGGGAGGAACGCTTGAGAACCTGATCATAGATGTCCTGCTTGTCAGGATTGCCCATCAAGAAGTTCATGTATTTGATGAAATCCGGAAATGGGCATTTCCAGCCGCCGTTGGAGACAGTGATGCCTGTGTTGACATCCGGGATAGCGGGGATCAGCTTGCCTTCTTTCAGTGTGTAGCTCTGGGCTTTGTGCTTCATAAGGTGATAGGGAGTGGTGTCAAAGTAGCTGCGGTGCATCTCCAGAGGCTTGAAGATGTTTTTGTCGATGTAGACTTCCCAGTCATCGGTTGTCAGCAGCTCGATGACACGGCCCAGAAAAACGATGCCCGGATTTGAATACTGCCACTTGGTTCCAGGTTTGAATTGCACTTCAGTGTAGGGAAACATGGCCACCAGTTGCTCCCAAAGGAGCGGTTCGTGCGGATGCCATGGTTTGTTTTTCCAGGGCCAGGTGGGACTGCGGAAACCGGCGCTGTGGCTCATCAGTTGCCGGAGTGTGATATCGCTCATATCCCCGAAGGGATTGTGCACTTGACGGAGTTCGGGGATGTATTTGATGATGGGATCCTCCAGCTTCAGCCGCCCTCTGTCACGCAGTTGCATGATGGCAATCCCTGTGAGCGTTTTGGTGATGGATGCCCACTGGTAGATCGTGTTGTCATCCACTTTCCTGTTCTGAGCGATGTTGGCCAGCCCGTAGAATTCTTTGGCGAGGATTTCATTGTCATGAAGAAACATGAACGCGCTGCCCACAATACCGTGGGTCTTGACCGTATCGAGATAGAAGGCCTTGAACTTGGCCATTGCGCCATCAAAACCTTCGGGCTTTTCGGCATTGGCGTTCAATCGATTTGCCGAAAAAGTCAAGCTTGTGATGAGAAGAAGGATGAGGGTTATCATAGAGATCGGTTTTTTGTGCATCGATCACCTCCTGTTTCCTGGACCGCATTTGCCCGGCGATTTCCGGGCCATGACGAGATGCCTTAGGACACCCCGGATATTATCTCATAAAGAACCGGAAATGGATCTTACTTTTAAAATTTGACATTTTTTTGCGATTCATTCAAAGTAAAATGTTTTACAATTATATAGATATAAGGGAAGGAGGTCAAATGCTGTCAAAAAAAGCAGCGCTTAAAAAATGCCTTTTGTTCTGCCTTTTATGTTCTCTTGTGCTGACGGTTTCAGGACAGACCAAGAGGATACGGCCGGCCCCTGCACACAGTGTGTTCAAGGCCAAGATGCTTATTGATCCTGCCAGGGAAAAAACACTCGAAAATGTCATGATCGAAGTCAACAACGGCCGCATCCTGAGGGTGGACTGCGCCGATAATTTTCAGATTAAAGATGACGTTCCCATTATAGATTTGGGCACGAAGTACCTGATTCCGGGTCTTATCGATACCCATGGCCATTTGTTCGGCGGCATAACTGCCCGCCACACCACCTGTGATATGCATGCGGCCCTTTATCTCGCTGCAGGCGTGACCACGGTCCGTGCACCCGGATCCATGGATCCGGATGGGGATATCGGGTTGCAGAACCGTATCAATTCCGGACGTTTCATCGGCCCGAGGTATTTCCACTCCGGTCCTTATATCGAAGGCCATCCGGTCACAGTGAGATGGATGAATCCCGTCGTCACGCCTGAGGAGGTTAAGCTGAAGATCGATCAGCTCCTCAGGAACGGGGCCACATCCGTGAAGATCTATGCGGCCATGAAAGGAGAGGTTCTGAAGACAGCCATCGCCCACGGTCATGCCCACGGCGTGAAAGTGATCGCTCATATCGGTGCCATCTCTTACAAAGAAGCCATGGACCAGGGGATTGACGAGCTCTTTCACGGCATCCTGGCCATGCCCGATATCATGCCCGAAGATCTGAAGCCCACAGAGTATAAAAAATTCATGCAGCATCTTTCTCAGGTCGAAATGAGGAGTGAAGAGATGAATGCAATCGTCCGGCAGGCCGCCGATTGTAGTGTCGTGCTCACGCCTACGGCCGGTGTTTTCGAACCCATGGAGATGGAGAGGAACCATATGGCGGAGCAGCAGCCGTATTTTACGTCCGAAGCCTGGAACATGCTGCTTAAGAGGATCGCTAAGCCTATGTTTCCCGAGGCGGGAGCCATCCTGGCCAAGAACATGGAGTTCATAAAGCTGGCCCACGAGGCCGGTTGTGTTCTGACGACGGGAACTGACCAGGTGAGCTTTGGAATGCTGCCGGGATTTGCCCTATGGCGGGAAATGGAGATTTTTGCCGAGGCTGGCTTGGAACCGATGGACGTGCTCAAGTCCGCGACCATCAACGGGGCCTATGCCATCGGCTGGAGTGACCTTTTGGGCTCCATAGAACCGGGAAAGCTGGCGGATTTTGTTGTCCTCGATGCCAATCCTCTCGATGCCATTAGTCATGTTCGTTTGGTAAATAAAGTCATCAAGGGGGGAATTGTCTACGAGCCGGAAAAGCTTTTAAAACCGCTGGAAGGGAAGTATCACTGATGCGGATTGTTCTGCGCTGAAAAGACAACGGACGGGGATGCCTTCTTTGCCGGGACATCCCTTCAGATTCATCTTTGTTTCTGTCTTCAGGCAGCTACAGGCTCGATGAGCCAGAATTGGAATAAGGATTGACAAGAGGCCTGGCAAATAGATATATTCGAAAGGCCATGCGCAGGAATTGAACCTGCTGGGAGCGAATCCGTGAGAACAAGCCGAATGAGATTCGCTCAATCAATCAATTTAGAAAAAAGGAGAGCTGTATGTTTCGATCCAAGTTATTGTCTGTCAGTTTGGCGTGTCTTCTCGGGGGCCTGTTTTTGTCAGGGCTAGTTTTTTCCACAGAATCAGAAGGTCCTGAGAAGACTTTCTTCAATCATCTCCAGTGGCGTCAGATCGGCCCGGCTGTTTTCGGAGGCCGCATAGACGATATCGAAGCGGTGGTCGAGAATCCCAAGGTGTTTTTTGTGGCCGCTGCTTCAGGAGGGATCTGGAAGACCGTCAACAACGGGACAACCTGGAAACCTGTCTTCGATGAAGAGGGGACCGCGCTGTCCATCGGCGATATCGCTATTGCTCCTTCGGATCCGGCCATCGTTTGGGCCGGCACAGGGGAACCCAACGGACGACAGAGTTCCTCCTGGGGAGACGGTGTCTACAAATCTCTGGATGCCGGGGAAAACTGGACCTATATGGGTCTCAAGGAAACGCATCGGGTGGGACGGATCGTCATAGACCCCCAGAATCCGGATATTGTTTTTGTCGCAGCCTTGGGCCATCTCTGGGGGCCAAACCCGGAGAGAGGGCTTTACCGGACAAAGGATAGCGGCAAGAACTGGGAGAAAGTCCTCGCCATCAATCCTGATACGGGTGTGGTGGACGTGGCCATAGAACCCAACGGCCGTATCCTGTATGCGGCCGCCTACCAAAGCCGGCGGAGGGCTTGGGGGTTTGTGGGTGGGGGACCGCACAGCGGACTTTATCGATCCCTCGACGGCGGTGATACCTGGGAAAAATTGACCAATGGTCTTCCCAGCGGAGACACAGGACGAATCGGAATTTCCATTTCGCACAGCCAGCCCAACATTGTCTATGCCATCATCGAGAATAAAAACGGCGGAGTGTTCCGGTCCGAGGACCGTGGAGAGACGTGGACCAAAATGAGCAGCTTCAACCACCGCCCCATGTATTACAGCCAGATCCGGGTCGATCCCATGCATCCGGATAAGGTTTGGGCCCTGGGCAGTCCGCTTTTTGTCTCCATCGACGCGGGAAAGACTTTCAGCAGCGAGGGAACCGGAGCCAAAATTCACGTGGACCATCATGCTCTGTGGATCAATCCCAACGATTCCAACCATATGATTCTGGGGAATGACGGAGGCTTGTACATGACCTATGACGGAAGCAAAAACTGGCATTTTCTGGACAATCTTCCCATCGGCCAGTACTATGCCATCGGCATCGATACCCGGTCACCCTACTGGATCTACGGCGGAACACAGGACAACGGAAGCTGGGGAATTCCCAGCCGAACCTACAGCAGCCTGGGGATCATCGAAAGCGATGTGGTCAATATTTCCTATGGAGACGGGTTCTACGCCGCCGTCGATCCTACAGATCACACAACCATCTATAACGAATCCCAAACAGGTCGGTTTTACAGGATCGATCTCACAACGAGAGAGGAAAAGGGTATCAAACCTGTGCCGGAGAATCCCGAGGAAGAATACCGCTGGAACTGGAGCTGCCCGATGCTCATCTCCCCTCACGATCCAAAGACTTTGTATTACGGAGGGAACAAACTCTTCAAAACAACGGACAGGGCCCACTCTTGGGAGGTTATCAGTCCTGACCTGACCAAAAATCAGGACTGGAAAAAAATTCCCATCATGGGCGTTGTGAGGGATGAGAACACACTTTCCCGTGACGACGGTGTCTCGCACTTCGGAACCCTCACCACCATCTCCGAATCCCCGCTTCAAGCCGGCTTGATCTACGTGGGAACTGATGACGGGAATGTCCAGATGACGAGGGATGGTGGAGAGTCCTGGACCGACCTCACCAAAAAATTTCAATTTCCCGGAGACCGGTGGGTCACGCGTGTGCTAGCCTCGCAGCATGGGGAAGGGACGGCCTATGTCTCTTTCTCCGGTCATCAAGATGATGATTTCACGCCCTATATTTTCAAAACCACGGATGCCGGCGCCACCTGGAACATGATTGCCAAGGGGATTCCCAACGGCATGGTGGTCAACGTTGTCGCCGAACATCCCAGAAATCCAAATCTTCTCTTTGCCGGCACAGAATTCGGATTGTTCGTCACTATCGATGGCGGAGCCCGTTGGATGCTGGCCGGTGGAGGTTTGCCCCGCGCGCCGATTGACGACATCATCGTCAATGCCAGGGAAAACGATCTCATCTTGGGAACCCACGGCCGGAGCATCATTATTCTGGATGACATTGCCTTTCTCGAGAAAATGGGTAAAAACGTATTGGATTCAGAGGCCTTTCTTTTCCCGCCGCGCGAATCTGTCCAGCACTATGAAAAGCGGATGCTTCCCAGACCTGGGGCATCGGAGTTTATGGGGCCGAACCCGGATTACGGGGCTTTGATCACCTATTACCTCAAGAAGGATCCCCCCAAGGAAGAACCAAAACCCAAGAAAGCGGATGAACAAGACAACCCAGAAAAGGCTGAGACAAAGAAATGCGAAAAGCCTGAAGTCAAAATCACCGTACTGGATAATCAGGGAAATATCGTTCGAGAGCTCAGCGGGCCTGATAAAAAAGGCATACACCGCATCAACTGGGACCTACGTCATCCCTTGCCCTTCAAAGCCGGAGAACGGGATGAGGGTTGGTTTGGCCCTCTGAAGGGCCACTTCGCTCTCCCCGGAGAATACACGATCAGGCTGACCGCCAGAGGACAGGAGCTGACGCAGAAAGTCCGAGTCATCGTGGACCCCCAAGCGGATACAAATCCCGAAGCCCTCAAGGCAAGATTCGAGGCCAGCGTGGAAGCCAGCGAATTGCAGAGAGCCTTCAAAGAGGCACAAAAAGAAGGGAAGAAAGTGGCCGAGGAACTGACTCGGATCGAGAAAATGATCGAAGAGAGCAAGGATGTCCCTGAAGAGATAGTGAAAAAGCTGGACGATATCAAGAAGAATTTTGATGAGTTGAATAAAGACTTCAAGGGAGGATGGGGCGGACCTGAATTTCTGATCATGGATCTGGCTGGACAACTGCAGGCCTCGACCTCTGCGCCCACAGAAGCTCAGTTGCGATCGATCGTTCACCTCGGCGATAAGTTGACCAAGGGTATTGAGAAACTCAACACGCTCATCACCAAGGATTATGTCGAGTTGCGGGACCTCCTGATCAGCCAGGGAGTCAAAGCCTCTATTGCCCAGACTGTGCAGCCGCCTAAAAAGAAGTAAAAAGAGAATAACGAAAAAATTGATGCTCTCGGCCCAGCTTGTTGGGCCATAAGACAGGTCCATTTTCTTCACAGGGCAATAGGGCGGATTTTTGGGAGAGAAGGATTTATGCATCCGCACGGAGTTCAATCACAAAAGGGGCAACCTCTGGCTTGAAACGAAAAGATTTGACTTTTGGGCTGGGTTTGTTGATATATTTTAGGGGAGGCGTTCTGCGTCCAATACAACAATGAGGAGGCTTTCTATGTTTCGGTCCAAATTCGTGAAGGTTATTTTGCTGGTGACCGGAATAGCATTCTGCACAGGTCTGGGTTTTTTGCAGGAAAAGACGAAGCTGCATCAAGACCTGTTCGAAAACCTGAAATGGCGTCAGATCGGGCCGGCCGCGTTTGGCGGTCGTATCGATGACGTCGAAGCCGTTGTGGGAAGGCCTCAGATCATATTTGTCGCTGCCGCATCCGGGGGAATATTCAAAAGCGCAGACAACGGTGTGACCTGGAAAGCTGTGTTCGATGAGGAAGGGACCTCTCTCTCGATCGGAGATATTGGTATCGCACCGTCGGACGACAATATCATTTGGGCCGGCACAGGGGAGCCCAACAGCCGCCAGAGCTCCTCTTGGGGAGATGGTGTCTACAAGTCATTGGATGGGGGGGAGACGTGGCAGCTCATGGGGCTGACGGACACCCATCATGTGGGCCGGGTCGTCATCCATCCCCGGAATCCCGATATCGTGTTTGTGGCCGCTCTGGGTCATTTGTGGGGACCTAATGAAGAGAGGGGTTTGTTCCGCACCAAAGATGGCGGAAAGACTTGGGAGAAGGTTCTCTACCTCAACGCGGATACGGGCGCGGTCGACGTGGCCATCGAAGACAACGGCCGGGTTATGTATGCCTCCCTGTACCAGAGGCGACGTCGGGCCTGGGGATTTGTCGGCGGCGGGCCTTCGAGCGGACTGTACCGGTCCCTCGACGGGGGCGATACCTGGCAGAAATTGAACAATGGTTTGCCCCGCGGTGATACAGGGCGCATCGGGATTTCCATATCGCAAACCCATCCCAACATTGTCTACGCCATCATCGAGAATAAAAGAGGTGGTGTTTTCCGATCCGAAAACCGGGGCGACACTTGGACTTTCGTGAATAAACTGAACCCGCGGCCCATGTACTACAGCCAGATTCGTGTGGATCCCACAAATCCGAACAAGGTCTGGGTGCTGGGAACGTATCTCTATGTCTCGATTGATGGAGGGAAAACCTTCACCAAAAAAAAGACCGGCGAGAAAATCCACGTCGATCATCATGCGCTCTGGATAAACCCAAACAATCCCGATCATTTGCTGCTGGGCAATGATGGCGGATTTTACATCTCTTACAACGGCAGCAAAACCTGGGATTTCATCGATAATATTCCCATTGCCCAGTTTTATGCCATTGGCATCGATACCAGAAATCCCTACTGGATCTACGGTGGAGCTCAGGACCATGGGGCTTTTGGACTTCCGAGCCGGACCTACAGCCGTCTGGGGATCACCAACGCGGATTGCGTGAACATCGTCTATGGCGATGCTTTTCATGTCGTTGTCGATCCTGAAAACCCTCATCTTATCTACTCTGAAAACCAGGAAGGACGAGTGCTCTTCATCAACCAAAAGACAGGTGAGGAGAGATATATCCGACCCGTTCCTGATGATCCTGAGGAAGAATACCGGTTCGCCTGGAAATGTCCGCTTATCATGTCACCTCATGACTCCTTGACTGTCTACTACGGCGGGAACAAGCTCTTCAAAACGACGAATCAGGGGAACAGTTGGCAGGAAATCAGCCCGGATCTCACCAAGAATCAGGACTGGAAGAAATTGCCTATCATGGGGAAAGAGAGAAATGACGATACCCTCTCCCGTGATGACGGTGTCGGCAACTTCGGAACCCTGTCCTCCATATCCGAATCACCTCTCAGGAACGGTTTGATCATCACCGGGACGGACGATGGGAACGTGCACATGACGAGGGACGGGGGCTTGACGTGGGAAGACCTGACGCCACGGTTCCGGCTGCCCGAACCCCGCTGGGTCAGTTGTGTTTTGGCTTCATTTCATAACGAAGGCACAGCCTATGTCACCTTTGATGGCCATCGGGATGATGATTTCACTCCCTATATCTTCAAAACCGTAGATGCCGGAACGACATGGACTTTGATAGCCAAGGGCATTCCTCCGGGAATGGTCGCCAACGTAATCAGGGAGCATCCCTGGAATCCGAATCTTCTGTTTTTGGGCACCGAGTTCGGTCTGTTCGTGTCCATCAACGGCGGCAGTGATTGGGTGCTGGTCAAGGGTGACTTGCCCCGGATGCCGATAGACGATATTGTCGTCAATGAGGAAACGAATGATCTGATCCTGGGGACTCACGGCCGGGGATTTATTATTCTGGATGACCTGGCCTTTCTCGAAGATTTGGATGAGGCGACACTTGACTCCAAGGCCCACCTTTTTCCGGTCAAGGAAGCCTTTCAGTATTTTGAGACCCGACAGCTGCCAAACCCGGGAGCCTCGCAGTTTTCTGGACCGAATCCGGAGTACGGGGCCCTGATCACTTATTATCTAAAAAATGCCCCCCCTCAACCGGCCCAGAGATCACAGGAAGACGATAAGACCGACACAAGAGCTCAGTACAAGAGTCCGTACTCAGGCGTGAAGATCATCATATCCGATTCCCGAGGGAATATTGTCCGGGAAATGGAAGGGCCGGATCGAAAGGGCTTCAACCGCGTCAGCTGGGACCTGCGTTACCCCATCTCCTTTGACCCGGAAGGGACAAGTGCCGGCTATTTTGAGCCGAAAAAAGGTGTCTTTGTGCTTCCGGATGAGTATGAAGTGAAGCTTCTGGCCCGCGGCCTGGAATTCATGGAAATCATCAAGGTGAGAGTGGACCCGAGAATCAACACCAACATCTACTGGCTGCGTCAAAGGTTTGATATCAGTATGGCGGTGAGTGACATGCAGAGGGCTTTTTCCGAAGGACGTGATGCCGTCCGCAGAATGACTGTTGAGTTGGAGCGGATCGAGGAAGCTCTGAAGGACCGGAAGGATGTTCCCGATAAAGTCAGGCAAAAAATAAGAGAGATTTCCAAGGAACTTGAAGAGGTCGGGAAGGCATTCAAGCAAGATTGGCAGGGCATGGAATTTGCGATCATGGATTTATCCGGAAAACTCCAAGCCACTACAGCGCCGCCCACCCAGGCTCAGAGGACCTTAACCCGGAGGCTCAAGGATAAACTGGACGGTCATATCAAGAGAATCAACGAGCTCATTACCCGGGAATTCCCGGATTTGCAGGTGGAATTGGTCAGTAAGGGGGTCAGCCTTTTTGTCGCGAAACCGATCCAACTCCCCAGGCGCTATTGACAATTTCTGACGATCCTCCCATTATATTAGGTCTAGACCCATGGCCAAAAAAAAGCGAAAAAAACAGAAGAAAAAAGTATCTTCCCCTCCGCCGGCCACGAAAAAAGAGGTGACCGAGCCGACTCCTCAACCACGCCAACTCGAATCTGAAAGTCCACCGGAACCTCCAAAGAAGCAAAAGACAAAGAAAAGATTTCTTCTCTTTCTCATTCCGTTGGTCATTGCTGTTGCGGCGGTGGCTGTCTATGTTATCACCCGAAAACCCGAGGCAGCCTATTCCGTGCGCAAAGATAACAACCTGAATGTGCTGCTCATCACTCTGGATACGACCCGGGCCGACAGGATCGGCTGTTACGGCTATGAACTGGCCGAGACGCCGAACCTGGACCGCCTCGCCGCGCATGGAGTGAGGTTCGTGAACACCTACTGTCAGGTTCCGCTCACGCTGCCCTCCCACTGCTCGATTTTGACCGGAACATATCCTCTGTATCATAGGGTGCACAACAACGGGTTTTATTACCTCAGTTCCGATTTTACCACTCTCCCAGAGGTGGTCAAGGCACATGGATTCGGAACCTCTGCCTTTGTCGCCTCCTTCACCGTGGACTCCCGGTTTGGTGTGGATCAGGGAGTTGATGTCTTCAACGATGATTTTCAGATACAAGGCGTATCCAAAAATTTCACTTCAGAAAGAAAAGCCGCTGATGTTGTTGCCTCCTTTTCCGACTGGCTTGATGAAAGCCATGAACAGAAATTTTTTAGCTGGATACATTTCTACGATCCGCACGTCCCCTATAATGCTCCTTCACCATTCAAGGAAAAGTATGCCGAACGACCCTATGACGGCGAGATCGCCTACATGGATCACTGGGTGGGAAAGGTCCTTGATAAGTTGAAGGAGCACGATCTTCTCGAAAACACCCTGATCATAGCCGCCGGCGATCATGGAGAGGCACTCGGAGAAAAAAACGAAGTGGACCATGGGCTGTATATCTACGATGTCACCATGCGTGTTCCCTTCATCATCTACGCGCCCCATCATCTTCCTCAGGGCCTGGCGCTGGATGCCAACGTCAGGTTGATCGACATCATGCCCACGATCTGTGACATGCTGGACCTTCCTGTTCCCGAGGACGTGCAAGGCACAACCCTGCTTCCCTGGGTGAGCGGCCGAAGGAACCAGGATCTTCCTTCATATATCGAAACCTACATGCCGAGGGAGTACTACGGCTGGTCAGAGCTTTTGGGCCTCATCGACGGCGATTGGAAATACATCAAGGCTCCCAAACCAGAGCTTTACAATCTCAAGAGTGACCCTGATGAAAATAGCAACGTCTACTATAATGAAACCCAAATAGCCTCGAGTCTCAAGGAAAAACTGGAAAAGCTGCGCAGGGAATACTCTTCGACCGGAGGGGCGAGCAAAAAGAAATTGTCGCGAGCAGAACAGGAAAGGCTTCGCTCCCTGGGCTATATCGCCGGCGAATTTGAAGGAGACGCCGCCAAACAGGATTTACCTGATCCCAAAGATAAGGTCGACGTCTATGCCATTTTTGCCCACGCCCGCCGATACGAGTACGAACAGGACTATGAGCGGGCCGAGAGAAACTACAGGGAGCTGCTCAACTTGAATCCTGAAATGCCTTGGAATTATGTCTACCTGGCCCTATTGTACGAGAAGATGGACAGGCTCGATGACTCGGTGCAAGTCCTGGAAAAGGGAAGGGATAAACTGCCGGACTCCATAGTAATCCTATCCCGGCTGGCTCTTTTCTACATGAAAAAAACGCAGGTTGAAGACGCCTTTCAGACAAGTCAGGTTGTGCTGAGGATCGATCCCAAGTATTTCGATGCTCTGTACATGTCGGGTGTGGCCCTCGTCAACATGGGGAGGTGGGACGAAGCCCTGGAATATGTCGAAAGAGCCCTGGCTATCGAACCGGAAAACAAACCTCTGCGGATTCAGTACGCCTATTGTCTTTTCGCTCTCAACAAAGGAGAGGATGCTCTCGAGGTCTATCAGCAGCTGCAAGAGGAATTCCCCGATGACCCTGTTGTTTACAGGGAGATCGGTATTCTCTATGATTCTATGGGGGAGCTGGAAAAAGCCAGAGAGAACCTCAACAAAGCTGTGGAACTCAATCCTTCGCCGAACACGTATTTCAATTATGCTGTCGTCTTGGAGAAGAGCGGGCAGTTGGACGAAGCCGTCCGCTATCTCAAACTTTACTTGGAAACGACTCGCGAAGGCGATACTCAGCGAAAAAGCCAAGCTGTGCAGGCTTTAGCCCAGTGGGAATCCCGGCTAAAGCGCTAGCAAGCCTGTTTCTTTAAAAACCGTTCAATCTTTTGTCAAAAAACCAATTATTTGGATTAATATCCAATCTTTTGGATATATATGTATTTGCAGGATGCACGCAATTTTCTTTAAGTTTATTAATATAAACAACTTGCAAATATTATGGGTTTACTCGGAATTGGCACGAATATTGCTAAAATCTCTGAAGTAATGGATTATATTTATATTTTTGTATTGGCACTCTTTACAAATTGCGAAATAAGAGAATCTAAACAAGGAGGTGTTCATAGAGTAGATCATTTTTTTGGCTGAAGTTTTGGGGCATGTCTAGCCCAAATCACATGCCCTGTGGGTAAAGGAAAAAATTGTTCAATGTCCAAAACATTGGACAGCCTTCAATTTCAGAAGGAGGGAATTGAGTGAAGTTCAAAAAACTATCAATTTTATTATCATTCCTTTTGCTCGTCTCCTCGTTCGCTCTCGCTCAATCTGGTGACACGGGTACTTTTGTCGGCACCGTAACCGATGAGGAGGGTATGGCGCTTCCTGGAGTAGAAGTCACGGCCGCAAATCTGGAGACCGGCTTGACGCAGAGCACGATCACGAACGAGCGGGGACGCTACCGTATGGAACGAATTCCCCGAGGTTTTTATACGTTGACCGCGACCCTGGAGGGATTCAAGACAACTGTCAGAAAAGGTCTTGAGCTGTTCGGTGGCGCTGTGACGACGATCAACCTCAAGATGCAGATCGGTACACTGGAGGAAGAAGTCACAGTCATCGGCGTGACGCCTATCGTCGAGACGACACGGTCCGAGGTTTCAACGGTCATGACCCAGAAAGAGCTGTTGAGCTATCCTCAGCAGAACCGGAATTACCTGCATTTAATGGCCTATGCGCCGGGAACCCAGCCTGATGCGCCGGTTATCGGTGCGACCACCGGCTATGCCATTAACGGGATGCGGGGTGAGTCCAACAACTACATGCTTGACGGTCTGAACAACAATGATATGACCGACAACACTATGGAAACCACCTTGCTTCCTCCGGAAGCGATCCAGGAGTTCCGTCTGACGACCAACAACTTCAACGCCGAGTACGGCCGGAACACGGGTGGAATCCTGAACGTGGTCATGAAGTCCGGCACCAACGAGCTCCACGGCAGCGCCTGGGGATTTTACAGAGGTGACAGCGCTCTCTTCAGGTCAGCGGATTGGCTGACCGGAGAACGGGAACCCTACAAACGCTATCAGTACGGAGCGACTCTGGGCGGCCCGATCGTCAAGGACAGGACCTTTTTCTTCGCCACCTTCGAGGCGACGGATGAGGAAATCGACTACTCGAATGCGTGGTGGTTCTTGACTCCGCAGGCCCTTGCTACGGCCACTGGACCGGCCAAGCAGCTCATGGACAGTTTCGGGTCTAACTACCCCACACCCACCTATGATTTCGTGGACAAAAACGGTGACGGCGTTCCCGACTACGGCCGTGGAGCGTACACCTACACCGACACGTTGAAAGCCTACATGGGCGGGCTCAAGCTCGACCATATTTTTAGCGAAAGGGACCGGATTGCGCTCCGCTGGATGTACAACTACAGGAAGACAGCCAGCGGCAACGGCTACGCCGGCTATTATTGGACACCGGGAAAAGAACTGGAGCAGCCCAACAAGTTCCATACCGGAGGCCTGACCTGGCTGCACATCTTCAGCCCCACGGCCTACAACGAGGTCAGACTCGGCTATCACCACGATACTTGGGAATGGTCGCTCCAGGATGATACGATCACCTATGTGGCCTTTAACGACGAGCTGCATCCTTTCGGAGATCCCGGTTACCCCATGACCCAGGTCAACAACACCTACCAGCTGGTTGATGTGCTCAACATCCAGGCTAAAGACCACAACTTGAAGTTCGGGGCCGAATTCCGGCTCTGGAACGTGGAGAGCTCGTTCGATGCCTATGTCAACGGCTACTACCTCTTCGAGGATGGCCTTTCCTTTCTGGCCAATGAATCGGTTCCTTGGATGCTTCTCGGAGCGGATCCTCCGGACAACCCGGACAATCCCTATCTGCCGGGCGATTCTTCGCAAGCAGATCAGTGGGGTACCGGATTCGGCCTGACCTTGAGAAAATGGAGAGGTTATGAAATTGCCGCCTTTGCACAGGACGACTGGAGAGTCAGCGACCGGTTGACCATATCAGCCGGAGTGAGATGGGAGTTCTACTCGGTTCCCGAGGAGTACTCCGGTGTGGGTGTGGCCCAGCCATCCTTCGGAACAGAACAAGGCTATCTCAACACACAAGCCGGCAATCGTGACCTGACCGAAGGCGTCTGGGATGATGAAGGTATCAGGTACATGATCTTCGGCGGCCGCGAGTTCAACGGAACAGGGCTTTGGAACGCCTACTACGGAAACATCGCCCCCAAAGTCAGCTTTGCCTATGACCTCACCGGCGACGGAAAGACATCGTTGAGAGGTGGTTACGGCATTTCCTACGACAGGCAGATGAACCGGTCCTACGAGAACGACCGCTTCAACTATCCTAACTTTGCCTTTAACTCCTTTACTGGAGCGCCCTGGGGTGGTGCGGCTGACTTTTACCTCAAGGTGCCAGGACTTCAGGTGCCCGTCGAAGCGGCCGGTGATGTTCGCGTGTCCCTGCGCTGGATGGATCCCAACCTGAAGCCCCAGATGGCCCACAACTGGATGATCGGTATCCAGCGTGAGCTGGGTCCGAATTTCAGCATCGAGGTCGACTACACAGGCTCTGCGGGCAAAAGGATTGGCGGCATCATGAGGATCAACAGACAGACAGGTGATGGGGCGGACGGAAGCTATGATGGGATCAATCCCTTCGTCAGCATAAATGACGGCAACTACCGGACCAACAGCTTCTACTCCAACTATCACGCCCTGCAGGTTATCCTCAACAAGAGGTTCTCCAACGGATGGTCTTGGTACACTTCGTACACTTACGGCGTAGCCAAGGACCTGTCCTCTATCTACCAGGGCATCGTTCTGAGCCAGGCTGCTGAAAGAGATTATTGGGATACCGACTACGGCTATGCTGCTTATGATCACCGTCACCGCATAGTTGGCGGTGTTGTGTGGGAGCTTCCCTTCTGGAGGAATTCGGAGAACTCCTTCCTGAGGAATGTTGTCGGCGGATGGCAGATCGGCGTCTCTTATCACTTCACTTCGGGACGAAGGTTCAACATTGTTACGCCAAATGGATATGACTACGACTGGAACCTTGACGGGCAGTACGGAACCGACAGACCCGTCTGGCTGGGAGGAGATAACTACAACGATATTATCACCAAAGGGAGCGGTGACACTCCCCCCTCAGTGAGTCCCGATCAATTTGCAGTTCCCGATCCTCCTGCAGCTCCCGGTGATTTCTCCTATTATGACCAGAACCTCGTTCCGCGAAACGCCTTCACCTGGTTCCCCACCTACAACGTCGACATCTCATTCCAGAAGAACTTCATCATCCCGGCAGGCACCAGAGACTTGAACCTACAGCTGATTGTGGATGTCTTTAACATATTCAAGAGCCAGTTCTGGTGGCTGAATTCTCTTGAAAACAGATACGGCGTTTCGACGTTCGGTGATGTGACTCAAAAGATCGGAGACAGGATGGCGCAGATTTCCATCCGGTTCATGTTCTAAGCAGATTTAGCACGTACACAAAGCCCTGCCCTCGAACCGGGGGCAGGGCTTTTTTTTTTCTTAAGAAAAATCATTTTTTTGGATGCAGAATTCAAAATATTGGATTGTTTTCTCAATATTTCTGCACACAAAAAGATCTAATTTTATTATTATCAGTTGATTAAAGTGAAGACCAGTTCTCTATTATTTTGGCATGAAAATTGCCTAATATTGGAACAAGAAGGATTTTTTGTAAGAGCAAAAATCCGTAAGAGCGGAATATCCGTTCTTTTAGCCAGCTGACTGGAAAATCAGAGGCTGTTTGAGATTCCTGTCGAATCTCGGACAGCCTCTTTTTTTTTTATAAAGAAATGAAATTAAATGGGGTCGAGTTGAAAGGACTTGACACAGTGATCCATAGAGCATTGATTGCGATGACAAAAAAACGAAATCCAAGGAGGTGCCACAGGATTGTTTCGGCATTAAGGCAATGGTTTGGGGCATGCAATTAGAGACGGTCATGCCCTGTGGGCAATAATTCATGATTGTTCAAATTTATGAACAAGTAATAAAAATTAAAAATAATGGAGGAAATTGAGTGAAAATCAAACCTATCTCAATTTTTGTATCCCTTTTGCTGCTCCTTTCCTCTTTAGCCATGGCTCAGACTGGAGAAACGGGAACCTTTGTCGGCACAGTGACCGACCAGGAGGGAATGCCCCTTCCCGGAGTCGAAGTGACGGCGCGCAATATCCAGACCGGATTGACGCAGAGCACGGTCACCAACGCCCGCGGCAATTACCGGATTGAAAGGCTTCCCCGCGGATTCTATGAGCTGACGGCTGGCTTGCAAGGTTTCAAGACCACGATCCGCAAAGGATTGGAGCTCTTCGGCGGAGCTGTGACCAGCATTAACCTTGAGATGGAGTTGGGACGTCTGGAAGAAGAAGTCACGGTCATCGGCGTGACACCCATAGTCGAGACAACCAGGTCCGAAGTCTCGACGGTCATGACGGAAAAGGAGCTTTTGAGCTATCCTCAGCAGAACAGGAACTACTTGAACCTCATGCAGTACGCGCCGGGAACCCAGCCTGATGCGCCGATGACGAGCGCTACAGGAACGGGGTTTGCCGTCAACGGTATGAGAGGCGAGTCCAACAATTACATGCTCGACGGTCTCAACAACAACGACATGACCGACAACACCATGGACACCACCCTTCTTCCCCCGGAAGCCATTCAGGAATTCCGGCTCGTGACCAACAACTTCAACGCCGAATACGGCCGCAACACGGGCGGAATATTGAATGTCGTCATGAAATCCGGCACCAACGAAATTCACGGGAGTGCTTGGGGATTTTTCCGCGGTGACAGCGGATTGTTCCGTTCCGCGGACTGGCTGACCGGGGAAAGGGAGCCTTACCAGAGATATCAGTACGGCGCGACCTTTGGGGGCCCGATCGTCAAAGACAAGACCTTCTTTTTCGCAACCTTTGAGGGCATCAACCAGGAAATCGACCAGGTCCAGGCCCAGTTCTTTCTCACTCCCCAGGCCATTGCAACAGCCCAAGGCGCCTCACGTCAGTTTTTCGACAAGTATGGAAGCGCCTACCCCGTCCCCACCTATGATTTCAGAGATATCAACGAAGACGGCGTCATGGATTACGGCCGCGCAGCTCTCTCCTACACAGACAATTTCAAAGGCTACATGGGCGGCCTCAAGCTTGACCACATTTTCAGCGAGACAGACCGGATCGCTCTTCGCTGGATGTACAACTTCCGCGAGAACAAGAGCGGCTACGGCTACAAGGGCTATTACTGGGTGCCGGGACAGCAGCTCGTCCAACCCTTCAAATACCATACAGGAGGCCTGAGCTGGCTGCACATCTTTAGCCCCACTTCTTACAACGAAGTCAGGCTCGGTTACCACAGAGACAACTGGGAATGGAAGACTCAGGACACGGAGATTGCCTATTTTGCCTTTTCGGACGGACTGTTGGGATTCGGTGACCCCGGGTACCCCATGCTGCAGATCAACAATACCTTCCAGCTCTCCGACATCTTGAATATCCAGTCCGGTGACCACAACTTGAAATTCGGGGCTGATTTCCGGTACTGGACCGTCACATCGTCCTTCGACGCCTATGTCAACGGCTATTACATCTACGATGACGGCCTGGGTTTTCTGAACAATGATCCAGCTGCCTATCTGCTTCTTGGGGCCGACCCCCCGGACAATCCTGACGACCCCTACAGGCCTAGCGGAGACCTCACGGACCCCAATGCCTGGGGAACCGGATTCGGTCTGACCGAGAGGAAATGGAGAGGCTATGAAGTCGGTCTCTTTGCTCAGGATGACTGGAGAGTCAGTGATCGCCTGACCGTTTCCTACGGCTTGCGCTGGGAATTCTACTCGGTTCCCGAGGAATATTCCGGTGCGGGCATCAACCAGCCCGCGTTCGGAACAGAGCAGGGCTATTTGAACGGCGAGCTCACCGAAGGCGAGTGGAACGAAGAGGGTATCCGCTACACCATCTTTGACGGACGCCAGTTGATGGGCAAAGGGCTCTGGAACAACTACTACGGTAACTTAGCTCCTAAAGTGAGCTTCGCCTACGACCTCACGGGTGACGGCAAGACCTCACTGAGGGGCGGGTACGGAATCTCCTATGACCGACAGATGAACCGTTCTTACGAGAACGACCGTTTCAACTATCCCGACTTCGCCTTCAATGGATTCACCGGAACCCCCTGGGGCGGTCCGGTCGATTTCTACGCCCAATTGGGCGGAGCCGGCGTGCCCGTGGAAGCGGCCGGGGCTGTCGCCGTGTCTTTGCGGTGGATGGATCCCAACTTGAAACCGCAAATGGCCCACAACTGGATGGTCGGCATCCAGAGAGAGCTGGGTCCCAACTTCAGTGTGGAGTTGGATTACACGGGATCTTCCGGACGGAGGATCGGCGGCATCATGCGTCTCAACAGGTTCACCGGTGACGGCGCAGACGGTGTCTATGATGGGATCAACAGCTATATCAGTCCCCGCGACGGAAACTTCCGGACAAACAGCTTCTATTCCAATTATCATGCCGGCCAGATCATCCTGAACAAGAGATTCTCCAATGGGTGGTCCTGGTATACAGCTTACACCTTTGGGGTGGCCAAGGACCTTTCTTCCAGTTATCAGGGCATTATTTTATCCCAGGCTGTCGAAAGAGATCTCTGGAATACCGACTACGGCTATGCCTCCTATGACCACAGGCACCGCGTCGTGGGCGGAATCGTCTGGGAATTCCCATGGTTCCGCAATTCGGAAAGCTGGGCTCTGCGGAATTTGATCGGCGGCTGGCAGTTGGGTGTTTCCTATCACTGGACTTCAGGGCGGCGGTTTTCGCTATTCACTCCCGGTGGCCCTGCATTTGACTACAATCTGGATGCCCAGTGGGGAAGTGACAGACCTGTCTGGCTGGGTGGCTCAGACTACAACGAAGCCATCAAGTGGGAACAGGGACGGCCGCTGATCGACCCGACTTACTTTGAAGAGCCGGAGCCACCGGCCAGTGAAGGTGATTTGACTTACTACAACCAGAACCTCCTTCCCAGGAATGCATTCACATGGTTTCCCACGTACAACATCGATATCTCCCTCCAGAAGAACTTCGCCATTCCCATGGGAAGCAGAGATGTCAATCTCCAGTTGATTTTCGATGTCTTTAACCTGCTCAAGAACCAGTTCTGGATTTGGCCCGGATCTGCCTCTTACACAATCAATGTCTACGGCTCGAATGCCTTCGGGGAGGTCCCGAGAAAAGTCGGAGACAGAATCGCACAGTTATCCATACGTGTCATGTTCTAAGTTCATGCCGCACGCACACGAAGCCCTGTCCTCGCCTCGAGGGCAGGGCTTTTTTTTCGATGTCATATGGTGGAGACGAGTCAATGTCTGTTTTCAACGAAGACCCCGCCACCCTCCCTATGCGTTGAAAACAGACTTTGACTTATCTCTGGAGCACTGCAGATATACAAATTCTGAAGAATATGGCTCAATTCCTGAGGTCACCTTCTAAAAGATTGCCTTTGATTAGTATGCTTTGTAAGCTTTGTCTTGACCCTGAGAGGGGGATGTGATACAAACTTCTGTTATACATTTCTATATATATAGAGATTGAAAAACGAGACTGACAGAATTGAATTCATCGGTGTTGCCACTCATAGCGAATCCGCTTTCATATAAAACACATTCGAGCAATGGAAAGGAGAGGTTTATGAAGAAGACTGTTTGTGTTGTATGTGTGTCCTTAATATTTCTAGTCACAGCCGTCGCCGCCCAGAATCTGGCTCTCAAGGGTGGAACTGTGTTGACCGTCACTAAAGGCATCATCGAAGGCGGCACTGTTCTTATCCAGGAGGGGAAGATCACGGCTGTGGGCAAGAATGTCTCGATCCCTGAAGGGGTTAAAGTGATCGACTGTTCTGGAAAATATGTGATGCCGGGTCTTATCGATAACCACACCCATATCGCCTTTGATTTCGGGGATGTGAACGAGATGACGGATCCGGTCACACCTCAGGTCTGGATGAAAGAGGCTCTCTATCCCGAAGATCACAAAATCTTGACCACACTGGCCGGAGGAGTGACCACGGTCAAGACCATGCACGGCAGTGCCAACGTCATCGGCGGGGTCAACGTGACCATAAAGCTCAAGTACCACGCCCTGCCGGCAGAGATGATTGTGGAGGGAGCCAGGCATCAGTTGAAAATGGCCTTGGGTGAGAATCCCAAGCGCTTCTACGGGCAGCAGCAGGGGCGGATGCCTTCGACACGAATGGGCAACGCCTATGTCATGCGCAAGGCCTTCATCGAGGCCCAAGAGTACAAGGCCAAATGGGATAAATATGAAAAGGATAAGGCTGGTGGGAAAAAGGACCTGGTGCCTCCAAAAAAGGATCTCAAGATGGAAACGCTGAAAATGGTGCTGGAGAAAAAGCTTTCCATCGATTGCCATACGTACAGAGCTGATGAAATTGTCTGGATAATCAATTTTTGCAAGGAATTCGATATCGACCTCATGACGATGAGCCACGTCATAGATGGCTATAAAGTGGCCGACGTTATAGCCGAAGCCGGCGTGTCCTTCGGCGGCTGGGTCGACTGGTGGGGATACAAAGAAGAAGCCTACGATGGTTGCCCGTGGGGTTTCCAGATTATGCACGATGCGGGAGTGAACATGTGCATCAACTCCGACAGCCCGGATGAAGGGCGCTATTTATTCCGGAATGCGGGCAAAGTGCTGAAATACACAGACATCCCGGAAGAAGATGTCCTCAAGATGATCAGCATCAATCCCGCTAAATCCCTCGAATTGGACCATCGCATCGGCAGTATCGAAGTCGGCAAGGATGGCGATATCGCCGTATTCGCAAAACATCCGCTCGACTCGACCACCAAATGTGTGATGACCATCATCGAAGGCAAAGTCTATTTTGACTATGCCAAGCACAGCATGACTGCCAAAGGAGGATACGGTGAATAAAAAAAGCTATTCTGTGGCGGTGTCCCTGTTCTTTGTTGTGGCTCTGTTGGCTTTTCCGCAGGATACGCTGCTCATCCGGAATGGGACAATTGTTCCTGTTGTCGGGGAGACAATTCCCAACGGCAGCGTACTCATCCAGGATGGGAAAATCGTTAAAGTCGCCGCTGACATCACGGCTCCTGCGGGAGCGAAGATCATAGATGCCGAGGGCAAGATCGTGTTTCCGGGTATTGTGGCGGCAATGACCGCTATCGGGGTGACCGGATACCCCGGCGCTGGAAATGATGTCAATGAGCTGGGCGTGACCACGCCTCATGTGGATCCCTACGATGCTCTCAATCCCGAAGACAGCACCATCGCTGTCACCCGTATCGGCGGCGTGACGACCGTGATGACGATCAGCGGGACCATGAACGTGATCAACGGCAAATCCGTGGTGATCAACTTGAATGGCAACCTGGCCGAGGAGATGATCTGTAAGAGAGACGTGGCGCAGATTTTCAATATGGGAGCCAAGGGTCAGAGCATGTACGGTCCTCCCCGGGCGGGGAAATATCCGACCACTCTGCCGGGGATTGCCGCCTTGGTCAGGAGCAAGCTGGATCAGGCGAAAATGTATGCCGCCAAAGCGACGGCGACGCCGAAGAAAGAAGACCAAAAATCAGAGGGCGGCAAGGCCCATCCCCAAAAGCGCGATCTGGGCATGGAAGCACTGGTTCCGGTCGTCCAGGGAAAAATGCCCGCCGTGTTCATCACCCACAACGAAGTGACAATCCGGAATGCCCTGAGCATTATCGACGAGTACAATCTGAAGGGGATTCTCTATGCGCGGGCTGGCATCTTGAAATACGCTGATCGGCTGGCAGCGAAAAAGATCCCTGTCATCTGGGCCGGGACAACAACGATCCCGGACAAATGGGAGCCCTTCGACCTCAACTACCATACGGCCTCCATTCTTGCTGAAAAAGGCGTATTGTTCTGTTTCGACCTGTTGGGTTTCGGTGTCAACAGCCACAATGTCCGCAACACACCGGTCCCTGCGAGCATTTCTGTGGCCCATGGCCTTCCGGAGGAAGAAGCACTCAAAGCTCTCACCATCAACCCGGCCAAGATCCTCGGTGTCGAAAATCTTTTCGGCTCCCTGGAAAGCGGGAAAGTGGCCAATATCGCGATCTGGAGCGGCAGTCCGCTCCAGATGAGTTCTCGCGTGGAGAAAGTTTTTATCAAAGGCAAAGAGATCCCCATGACGAGTTTCCAGACGCGTCTCAGGGACAAGTTCGAAAAAATCGTCGCCGAAAGGATACAAAGAAAACAGGGTAAGAAATAACTTGCTCGAATCACTTCTGAGAGTTGTGTTCTGTCCCGTCATGCTGTTTTAGAAATGCCAGAGTTACCGGAAGAATCTCCAGATCCGTGATGCAAGACCCTGACGCAACCGCTGTTAAAGAGTCCTTGTCTGTGTGAGACACAATAGGCTGGGAGGAATAGCACGAGCGAGTTGCGATCTGTTTGAGCCTTATGGGTTGGGTGGGGGGGGGGTTCCCGAACATAGACAAGGATTCGTCATATTCTGCGATTCTGCAGTCGGTGAACCATGCCCGCCCCAGGGGCTTTCAAACGGTTTCTGCCGTCACACATTCTGATCACTTAAAACATAAGATTTTTTTAGTGCTATTATGGTTTTAGAAAGGCATACAGTCTAATTTTGGGAATTGAACAGAAACACCACTTCTTATATAATTAAAAAGAAAGACGACGAACTCTATTGAAGGACGAAATATGACGATGGCAAAAAGAATTTTCATTGGATTTATTATTATTCTGCTCCTCTCCGTTTATTCTATGAGCACTATTCGTGGAACTGTGCGGGGCGTTGTTAAAGACAAGCAGGGGAATCCCATCGAAGGCGTGACCATCACCATCAGCAACACGTCGTACTCCGCCGTGAATTATGTTGTGAAGACAAACGCGAAGGGCGAGTACTTTCAGATGGGACTCCAGCCTGACTACTATGCGATCAGAGCTGAAAAAGACGGGTATTTGCCTGCCCTGGTCGAAAAGCGGATTCCCATGCAGGTGACGACAGTCGTGGACATCGAATTGGAAGAAGGGAAGTACTTTGTCGGAGGTAAATCACCTGGTGAAGATGATTACAAGGAAGCCTTGGCAAAGTTTGAAGCCGGCGATTATGAGGCCAGTGTCCAGGCACTTCTGCGGGCCATAGAAAAAGAACCGTTCGAGCCGATTTACACCAACAATCTGGGTGTTGTTTACGCCAAAATGGAGAAGTATGAGGAAGCTATCGAAGCTTATAAAAAGATGCTCGAAATTCAGCCGGAAAGTTACACAGCGAACAAAAAAATCGGCGAGCTGTACGGTTTCATGCAGGATTATGAAAACGCCGCACCTTACTATAAAAAGGCAGTCGAGCTAAGCCCCAACGATCCCGATGCTTTTTACAATTTGGGTGCCTGTGCCATGAATCTCAAAGATCTTGCCGGTGCGAGAGACGCTTTCTCCAAAGCTGTTGAACTCAAGCCTGATTTTGCGGCCGCTTATTATCAGCTTGGCATGGTTCAGGTCAATCAAAACAGCAAGGAAGAGGCGGTCATGAACCTGGAAAAGTTCCTGGAACTGGCGCCCGAAGATCCCAACGCGGCTGTGGCCAAGCAGCTCGTTGAATATTTGAAGAAATAGCGGATACGCTTTTGTCTTGAGTGGTGCCACAAGGGTTCTGATTGTACAGGAAAAAGGCCCGTTCAAGGAGCAGTTTTCCTGGATGAAAGGGATTCCATTTGTAGCCATGTTTTGGCCTGTCCGGTTTTCGGATACATTCAATGGACAGTCCCCTGGCTTTGGAACGAATCGAAGTGTGACTCGGATTAAATAGATAAGCATAGAGGAGAAAACTAAAGATGAGAAAGACAATAAGAGGCATGTTTGTGTTTGCCGCAGTAATCCTTGCCTTCAGCCTCCATTCTTTCAGTCATGCGAGCAATCTTTCGGCTGAAAAAGAGAAAATGTCCGAAAAGCACAAGAAATGGCTTGATGAAGAAGTTATCTATATCATTTCCAAGAACGAGAAAGATGTTTTCAAGAGCCTGGCCACCTTTGAGCAGCGCGAGGAGTTCATCAAGAAATTCTGGGAAAGGCGAGATCCCACTCCGCGAACGCCCTTCAATGAATTCAAAGAAGAGCATTACCGGCGAATTGAGTTTGTCAACCAGAAATATTTTGAAGGGACGGCCGGCTGGCGTTCGGATCGGGGCAGGGTTTACATCATGTTCGGACCTCCGGATTTCTTCGAGACAAATCCCGGCGGAGGGAGAGGATTCCTGTTCGGCGTGTCGGGTCCTACGGCGGAATTCCCTTCCGAAGTGTGGACCTACAGGTACATCCCAGGGCTCAAGATGCGACAAACCCGGATCGATTTCACTTTCGTGAACTATTATAATTCGGGAAAATACCAGCTCGTTTCAAATTCCAGTTTAGCCAACGCTCTGCGGAATACATCCATAGAGGGGAGTAGAGATGTGGGCTATGAAAGTCACGATGTTCAAATCCCGGGCTCCACTGACAAGAATCTTTTGGTAAATCCCTTAGAGCAATTGACCATGATGGCCGAGCTGACCAAATCGAGAGGTGAGGTTTTCGAAGAGATGGAGCGGAGCGCCCGGGTGCGAAAATTGAAGGGCATTGTCGACACAAGAGAATCCCTTTACCAAATGCCTTTTGAAATGAATCAAGTGTACTTCATGGGAGAAAACAAAACAGTCAAGGTTCCCATCAGTATCGAAATCTCCGGTAAAGATGTGGCCTTCAATAAGGTAGAAGACAGGTATAAAGGGGCTGTCAACTTCCACGTCGAAGTAAAAGAGGACGATAGGACGGTCTATCAATCCAGCGAACGTCTGGAAATGAATCTGCTGGAACATACATTCCAGCAGAGGTTGACCGATACCTATCAGTACAAACACAGGGTGACTCTCCTTCCCGGTGAGTATTGGCTTCACCTGGTTGTGTGGGATGAGAACGACAACAAAGTCGGTCATCTGGACAGGAAGATTTCTATCCCCGAAATGTCCGGGGATACTTTCAGCCTGAGTGATATTATTCTGGCCAGGAGTCTCAATGTCGTCAAGAAAGAGAAGCCCAAGACAGTCGATGCGAATAATATTCAGGTTCTGAAAGAATTGTCCGAATCTGGGTTGAAAGTTCCGGACAAGGTGGCCATCGAAAGAAGGAGGGAAGCACCTTTCACGTTCGGGAATATCGTCATTGAGCCTAACACTACCGGCGAGTACGCGACGAATCAGGAATTTGTGTTTTTCTATCAAGTGTACGGCACAGCTTTCGATCAGGAAGCCAAACGATCAAAAGTCAAAATCCTCCATCAAATCGAAAAGGGAGGCGTTGTGGTGGCCACGATTGATAAACCGCAGGAGGTCCACCTGCTGGATAAAGACGCGGTTATCGACGGGGGAGCAAGGTATAATTTGTCCGGTCTGAGGCCCGGGACATACTCCGTTGTCGCGCGGGTGACCGATCTTGTGACGGGAAAAACTCTGGAAAAAAGAGCCGAATTTAGGATAAAATAACTCGTTTAATACTCTGATCAACCGGGAGGTCGCAATGACAAAATGGGTGTCTGCCATCATAATGTTTTTCATTCTCAGCTTGGTCATTCCCTGCCAGGCAGGAGATGAAGACGAAGATAAGTACACAAACTGGGTCGAAAAAGAAGCCAAATTGTTGCTTTCCTCTGAAGAGGAAAGTGAATTCAAGGCACTTCCAACGGATGAAGACAAGGAGAAATTCATCGAGCTGTTCTGGGCCAAGCGGGATCCAACTCCTGGAACACCGGAGAACGAATTCAAGGACGAGTGGTACAAAAGACTGGCTTATGTTGAAAAGAATTTCAAGAGCGGTCCCCAAAAAGGGATCAGATCCGACATGGGCAAAGTCTATATGTTTTTCGGGCCTCCTGCACAGATGAAAGCCGAGGCAGGAGGAATGAGAAGTCAATCCTCGGGTGGCACCCAACTCGATGTTCCGCCGCAAATCTGGGTTTATCAAGCCATGCCCAAGTTGGGCCTTATGGATCCTTTCCGGGTGACTTTTCGTCAGTACCAGTATGGTTATGACCTGGATCAGCAAACAGAGGTGAGGATCCTTCGAGCTCTGGAGCAATTCCCCAAGGTCGTCCAATTCAACCCGGACCTGAAGGAACTGCCCGCCTACAGATTCAAACTCGATGCTGGCTCATTCGAGGGGAAACTGATCAACGAATTTATGACCTCTGGCCAAGAAGCAGAACAGATCCCGATTCAATGGCTGCCCCATTTTTCCCAGGCGGCCAATCAATCCTCTTACATATATTTTGCCGTCCTGGTTGACACCAAGAGAGCCGACCTGAAAAAGGATGCTGAACTGACGTTTTTCGGCCGGTTTGAGGGCGAACAGGGGAACACCGAAGAATTTTTAAATCCGGTCAAACCTGAAAAACAAAAAGGTGACCAGATTGTTTTGGGTTTCGGTGTTCCAGCCAATCCTGACAAATACACGCTTTATTTGGGGGTGAGAGATAAAGACAAAACAAAATACACGCTGGTGAAGGCTCCTCTGGAAGTTCCCAATTTCTGGACAGGGGAATTGGTTCTCAGCACGGTCATTCTGTCGGCCAAGGTGGAACAGGTCAAACAGAAAAAAGATAAAGATCCGCAAGAATACAATCCCTATGAATTTGGCCAGTTGAAAGCCGTACCGCGTTTGGATAACACCTTCACATCGAGTGAAAACTTGAACGTGCTCTTCCAGATTTACAATGCCAAGCAGGTCGAAGGCGCGGTTTCCTTGCAGGTGGAGTATTTTATCGAAGCGCCCGAGGGAACGTACCGCCTGAACGCCCAGGAAATCAAGCAAAAAGTTGAAGAAGGAAAGTCAATCTCCGGTGGCACGGAAGTTCCCCTTGCCCCCCTAAAACCGGCGGAGTACACCTTCAAGATCAAAGTTATCGACAAAAACGCCACGAAAATAATCGAGGCTAAGGCGCCCTTCACCGTGAAGTAGTCATTTCCGGGCTGTCGCTTGAAACGGTTCATGAATTCAATCCATCACAGCAAAAGATGTTTGAATAAAAGGGGGAGTCTATGAAGACATATCTGCCGCGTGTTGCCTCTGTATTGGCATGCTTGATCCTCGGTGCTTGCGCAGCGCAGCAGGTCGAAACCGGCCTGCCTGCGGGATTGGATTTGAAAGCGGGAGCCTACTCCTATAAAAGTGAGGACAGAGAAGTGTCCATGGTCGTGGATTATGAAGTGGCAAGACTGCGGAAGGAAGAGAACTATTTCCCGTTGGATGTGATGATTGCTAATAAAAAGCTAGCTCAGGTGACTGTCACGCGGGACAGTCTGATTTTGATTGATCCCGATGGAAAACTCTATAATATGGCCAGCATTCAGGAGATTCAAGAGAACTACCCCAAGTTGTGGGCGGATTCTCAATTCAGAGAATCATCGGCGTTCACCGATACGCAGGCCTTGACAAGTTTCACCAATTATCAGCCACAGCGAAGCAATTTTTTTCCGGAAGCTGCCGGCGGAGCACGGGTGACAAACAGAGTTATCATAAGACCCCGGGGGTACATAGACGATCGGATCTATTTTCCCAGGCCGGAAAAGGGAGTCGACAAGCAGAAACTTATACTCCGTCTGGTGGCTCCCGAACTGGATACTCCCTTTGATGTGGTCTTCGCTATAAAATAGACGCCCGATCTTTTAAGGGCTCTAATCAAATAATCCGCACTTTTCACTTTTTTGTTTCTAGACTTCTACTCCCTTTATACTCAATAATAAGAAAAGCCGCACTCCAATAAACAGACAGGCTCGATTTTCCAAATAAATGGAATGACCATGCAACGTTTTTCCCAGAAAAAAGGTTCTAAAGAGTTGAGAATGGTGGAACAGGAGTTGATGCACCTCGTTCAAAAAGGAGATGAAGAAGCCTTTGAGAAGATCGTGACCATGTACAAGCACAGAATCGTTAACTTTCTGACACAGATGACAGGCGATTATCAGAAAGCCGTCGAATTGTCACAGGAAACATTCATGAGAGTGTACTTCAAAGCCAACCGTTACAAACCGATGGCCCCATTATCCTCATGGATATACACCATTGCCTCCAATTTGGCCAAGACCGAACTCAAAAAAGCGAAGAAATTGTCGACCGTATCTTTGGATGATGCCCACCGCGGCTTGGGCAATCGTGTGGCCGCATCGGATGATCTTCCTGACTCGTTCCTCATAAAAGATTTAAAACAGGCATTGAATGCCCTCCATCCGAGATACCGGATTCCAATCATACTCAAAGACATCGAAGGTTTCTCTCAAGAGGAGATAGCCCAGATCCTGAAGCGTCCGGTCGGGACCATCAAGGCCAGGATCAGTCGGGGCCGGGACTATCTGAAACAGTCTCTCGAGAAGAACGAGCGCAATGTCGATGTCTCAAACAATACAGAGGAGTGCCCACATGGAAATACATGATCTCCTGAAAAAAATTAATCGCGTTGAAGCCCCTCCTCATTTTGAACAGAGGGTCATGGCTGAGCTCTCTTCACGCAAGACCAAGAAGGCAAGAACGATGCGCATGGGGCTGGTCTTTGCCGGAGCCAGCAGTGCCGCGATTATCATGCTGTGTGTGGTTGGATTGTTCCTCCTGCCCCAGAGAGAGCCGGCGGACATGATGAGCTTGGAAAAAGAGTTGTCGCCTTCTGTGAAACGTGATGTGCAGATGAGAGACACCGAAGTCATTCCGATCATAGAGGCCGTGGATTATGCCGGAGAGATGCGCCCCAAGCAGGATCAGCCGCCCACGATATATATCTTAGAGCACGTCTCTGATAGCACCGATACAAAAACGAAATACTAAGGAGGTAACCTCAAACATGCGCAAGAAAAGAATAAGGATAATCAACCTTCTTGTGGGTTTATCCTTCCTCATGGCGAGTATAGGTGTTATTCCGAGTCGGGTTTGGGCTGATGATATTGACATTGCTGCAATTACAAAAAAGGCCTATCCCTCTGTGGTCAAAGTTGAAGCCAGGAACGGGATGAGAAAGATCGCTACGGGTGTTGTCATAGAAGAGGACGGCTATATCGTCACGACAGCCCTCATTTCCCCCAGAGATGCGAAATTGTATGTCATCACAGCAGACGGGAAGAGAAGTGAAGCGGAGTTCCTTGGTTTGGATTCTGTAACGCACCTGGCACTCATCCGGGCCAAGGACAGAAAGCTGACACCTCTGGAGAAAGGAAAAACAGAGGATCTTTCACCGGGATCCTGGATCGGCGTCGTCAGTATTTCACCGGAAGGCGCACCGGCTGTAACCCAAGGTATCGTGAGTTCCCTCGCTCGCGACAAACTGAGGTTGAATGTTTGGGTCACTCCGGGTGCAAGCGGAAGTCCCGTGGTGGATGAGAAGGGACGTTTGGTCGGCTTGATCAGAGGAGCCTATTTTGACGGCAGCATGACTTTGAGCATAGTGCAAAGAACGGCTGAAGGTGTTTTTGTCGATAGAGCTACAGCTCCATCATCCGGTATGGCTATGGCCATACCCATTCATATGATTCGAGATGTCTGTGAAGAGATAAAGAAGGAAGGGAAGATGAGAAGGGGCTGGATGGGAGTCCTTATCGTCGAAAATGAGGATGGTGAAGTGGAAATCGCTGAGATAGAAAAGGAATCTCCCGCTGAACTGTCAAACCTCGAAGAAGGCGATGTCGTTCTCGAGTTTGAGGGTATGGAAGTGACCGGAACCAAAATGCTGGCTGATGAAATCCGCATGAAAAAACCCGGTGAGGACGTCACTCTCCGTATCAGACGAAAAGACAAAACAATAAAGGTCAAGGTCAAACTCGGTGAGTATTCCGAAAAGGATGTCCTCCGCGAGTTTGAATTTAAATTTCCCCGACTGTTCTCTCGAGAAAGAATCCGACCGGACAAATCCTTCAAATTTGCAGAACCATTCCTCTGGGAATCGAGAGAACGCAGATTCATCGGTGTCTATGTGCAGGAATTGAACAGGGAGCTTTCCGAGCATTTCGGTGTCGAAGAAGGAACTGGATTGCTGATCTCTAAAGTCGATGAAGAGAGCCCGGCCGCCGAAGCCGGTCTCGAGGTGGGAGATGTGATTGTCAAAGCTAGTGGACAGCGCGTGGAGAGCAGGCGTGAGCTTGTCGAACTCATCCAGGACAAGGACAAAGAGGAGGAGATCGAAATTGAATTGCTCAGAGACGGGAAGACGAAAAAAGTCAGGGTCAAGATAGAGGAGGACGAAGGGCAATTCCAATTCTTTTCCAAAGGATGGCACGGCCATGCCGATGCCTGGAGAGATTTCAGCGATAAGATCAGGAAGCCTTATGATTCTTTTGGCCAGAAATACAGGGATTATTCAGAAGAACTTTCCGAAAAGACCAAGAAGAACGCGAAGAGAATTAGTGAGGAATTACAGAGACATCTCAAAAGGGTGCATGAAAGGTATCGGTGCATGAGAGTGTAATGTTGCTCTTGTGTCCCATTCTCAACGGGGAGGCCGTTAGAGCCTCCCTTTTTTTTGTTTCTTATAAAACAACGCATCACTCACTGTATACAGAAATATAAAACGCTTACGTTGGATTCTTTCCCCTGCGGATGAACTGATTTTGCTGTATTGGCGTCGTTGCAGCCCGGGTCATGCTGGTCTTGTGAATAGCGAAAAACAATATCATGATGTTTCTTCGTGATCCGGCGGGAGTTTGAGCCAGGAGTTAAGAAAGCTTTGGAATTCGCTTGATGAAAGCCGGGTTTGGGAATAGAATCCCTTTTCTTCTCTTTGCTTCATGGCTTCATACAGAATGATCCCCACCGATACGGACAGATTGAGGCTCTGAACCATCCCCATCATCGGAACTTTGATCACATGATCTGCCAGATGCCGTGCTTCAGAGGAAATGCCCTCTGATTCATTCCCGAACACAATGACAATGGGTTGAGTGTAATCCACGGAGGTGTAGGGGACGGCTTCATGGCCAAGATGGGTGGCCGCAATCGCAAATCCCTGCTTTTTCAGATGGTGCAGGCATTTTTTTGTCGATGAATAGTAATTCAATTTCAGCCATTTTTCTGCCCGGGTGGATACGGCCCGGTTAACAGGAAAAGGTTCCATGGCTGCGGATATGATTTCGAGGTACATGATACCGGCTGCATCACAGGTCCGCACCACAGCACTGGCGTTATGGGTGTTCGTGACCTCTTCGAGGGCAATACGCAGGTCGGGTTGTCTGCGCGCCAGTACCCCTCTGGCCTTTTCTATTCTTTTCTTTGTCGGCATTGTGTATTTCTAGAAAAATATGGCTTTGAGGGCCAGTGCGGCCCAATACACGAGCACGCCCACCAAGGCTCTGTATTCCTTGTTCTTTGTGTAGAGATATCCTTGGAATCGTTTATCCTCATTAGTCTTGCCCGGCCGCAGTGAGGGAAAGAGGAGCGGGACCTTGGCGCTGTATTCCCTGTAGCTTTCCGGAAAAAGCTCGGCCATCCTTTCTTTTTCGAATTTGATGGGCGTGGGATAAAAGATCAGGAAATAGACGCAAAAAAAAGCCAAAACCCACCAGGACAGGGCTGCAATCACGATTGCTGCTCCGAGGATCAGGTTTCCCAGGTACAGGGGATTCCTCGTGTACTGATAAGGACCGGATGTCGTCAATTCTCTCTCTTTTGTCAAGTGCCCGCAGGCCCATGTTCGCAAGGCAAGTCCTGCCAAGGCCAGTCCGAAAGATATCATCAGGGAGACGAGGTTCGGTTTGGCTAAAATCAATGTCACCAGTGCGAATATAAGGCCGCTGCGGACTCTCCATCTGCATATAATGTCTGTCAATCGCCAATCAGCCATTGTCTTCCAGTGATTGCCGGCACAGTTCGGTCACTTCTTCAGCCGAAATTTTGTCCAAACACTCTAGGTGCTCACACGTGCGTTTGTAACAGCGACTGCACTCCATTTCATGGTAGGCGACTCTGTCTGAGTCACGGAAAGGGCCATTCCGCTTCGGGTTTGTGGGGCCGAAAATACCGACTACAGGCCGGTCTAGAGCACAGGCTGCCTGGAGAGCAAAGGTGTCCCCGCTGACCACAAGATCGGCCTCGCTCGCTAAGGCCATAACCTCTTTTATGGTCAAGAAGGGAGCCATGCAGACGCCGGTTTCCCTTTTGATGTTCTGAGCTGTGATCTCCTCGGCTTCACTCCCCCAGAGAAGCAGCAGAAACAGGTCGGGCTTCAACCGGTTGAGCCTCTGTATTAGCTCCACCCATCTTTCTGCAGGCCATCTTTTTGTTTCCCAGGCTGCGCCGATATTCAGAATTATCAGTTTTTGGGACGCCCCAAAGCCCTGTTCGGCCAATGTGTGCACAACGGATTCCTGTGCCGAAGGATCGATCCTCAGGGGGAATTCAAAGGCATCCTCTGCCACACTGACCAAGGTCAGGAGTTTGAGGTTCTTGCTGATCACATGGAGGTCTTCGGGGACTTTGTCGAGTTGATCGGTGTAAAACAGTGAAGCCATGGATTCTTTCAGATTTGACCTGTGAAAACCGGCTCTCTTTTTCGCCTTGGAAAGGCGGGCCAAAAACCCGGATTTCAGAAGCCCCTGAAAATCGAAGACAACCTGGTCACGGTCCTGGATTTCTCTTTTGATCCGTGTTGTCTCCGACCAGAATTTTGGCGATGTCAAACCCCAGTGTTTTATCCGGGCTGTGATAATTTGATCGATCCCGGGCACACAAGCCAGTATTTCTGCCCCCTTGTCTTCGACCAGCCAACGGATGTTTGATTCAGGAAAGCTCTTCCGGAGAGCGCAAAAGGCCGGCAGGGTGTGGATGATGTCACCGAGTGAGCTTAGGCGGATGATCAAAAAATCATTCATGGGGAACTCTCACCGGAGAGGTTTTTCGGCCATCCTCTGTCGGATATCTTGGATAATCTCTGAAGTGGATTTGATTTTTGGACCACCGGTGATGGCGATGCGTCCACCATAGCTCAAGACCGTTTCTCTTTCGGGAACTGTCTTTTCCGTGTAGTCAGAGCCTTTGGCATGCACATCCGGCTTGAGTTCGAGCAGGATTCTCTCGACATTCATATCATCGAATACGACAACGTGATCGACGAAGGAAAAGGACCCGACGATGGCCACCCGTTCCTCTTCGTTGAGAATTGGCCGCCCCTCTCCTTTCAAGATCTGTACGGACCGGTCGCTGTTGAGGGCGACGAGGAGGATATCTCCTTGATCTTTGGCCTCTTTGAGATAGCGAACGTGCCCCACATGGATAAGGTCGAAACAGCCATTGGCCAGCACGATGCGTTTCCTCCCCCTTTTTTCTTCAGGAATGATCTTTTTCAGTTCGTCCAGTGTGTGTCGTTTTTTCAATTTTCGGATTCGATGGCTTGGCGGAGTTCCTGAGCTGTCAGAGTTGCCGTTCCCTTTTTCATGACCACGATTCCGCCGGCATAGTTGGCCAGCCGTGCAGCGTCTCTGGAGGAGGCCCCTGAGGCCAGGGCCAGAGTGAAGACGCTGATGACAGTGTCCCCGGCGCCTGTCACATCGACAATATCCGGCGTCCCGAAAATAGGGATCAAAAACGGGCCTTTTCCTCTCTCGAAAAGAACCATGCCCTGGGATCCTCGTGTGATGAGGATTGAACGGGCCTGCGATTCCCGCAACAGGGCTTTACCGGCGGTTTTAACCGTGTTGAAATCATCGTCAAGCCTCAGGTGAAGAGCCTCTTCGACCTCGGGTTCATTAGGTGTGACCACGGTTATCCCCTTGAATGACAGCAGGCGGAATCTGGAATCCAGTGAGACTGGAATACTGGATTTTTTGTAGGCCGGAAGAATGCGGCGGAATATGTCTTCTCTAACGGTGCCGTAGTCGTAATCGGATATGAGCAGGGCTTCCGCACCCTTTCGAACGGTTTTCAGGGATTTTTCAATGAGTTCTTTGAGCGGTCTGTTATCCGGGACTTTGGCCTCGCGGTCAATTCTCAGGATTTGCTGTTTCCGGGCTGTTTCTTCACCTGCCAATATCCGTGTTTTAACCGGGGTGGGAAAGTCCTTTTCTGTGGCGATGAAATCCGTGCGTATTTTCTTTTGTTTGAGGAGTCGGAGGATCTTTTTACCTGCGTCATCTTGCCCGATCACGCCAAGCGGCACAGGCTCTGCGCCCAGTGATTTTAAGTTGAGAAGTGAGTTCCCCCCCCCTCCCAGGGAAAATTGTTTATCCTTGTAAGAGAGGATGAGGACCGGAGCTTCTCTGGAAATGCGGCGGGTTGTTCCAAAGAGATATTCATCAAGAATAAAATCGCCCCAGACAACAATTCTTTTCTGGGAGAAGTTTTCGATGATTTGGAGGAGTGTGTTTGTCTTGTTCACGTAACTTTAATCAAAGATTTTGCCAGAATTGAGCCAAAACGTCAAATCCGTTTTTTTGGACCGCACCAATCTGATCCCTCGCTAAGCCTTGCATCACGGATTTGGCACGAGTTCGATGACCGCCTCCTGGTGAGGTGTTTGGGGAAAAAGATCGAAAAGAGCGGCGCTTTTTATGACATAGGTGTCCAACTCCTTAAGTTCCCTTCCGAGCAACTTGATGTTGCAGGAGACGTACAGGATGAGCTCGGGCTGGAGTTCTTTCATTCGCTTCAAGGCCTTGGGATGGATGCCGCTCCGCGGTGGATCGGCGATAACATGCAGAGGACGCGGAAGCTCCAGTGTTCGCAATCGCTTGGCATCCAAAAGGACCGGGTTGAGGTTGGAGATCTTGTTTTCAACCATGTTCTTTTGGCAGGCGTTCACAGCGGGCGCGTAGCTCTCTACGGTTGTGACAGTCTGGAAAAACCCGGCATTGATGATGCCGAACGTTCCCACCCCGCCGTAGAGATCGAGGAGATGAGTCTCGTCTGTGGGATACAATCTGAGCCGCTCATGACAGTAGCTGTGCATGCGCTCGGACATCTCATGGTTGTTCTGAAAAAAGCCCTGTATGGGATACCAGAATGTCCTCCCGAGATATTCCTCATGGATCATGTCGGTTCCCTTGACGACCTCATACTTCTCAGAGACACTCACATCGCGCTGGGGGATAACATAGGTGATGAGGACGTTTGATGCGCTCGTTTCGGCAGCGAACTGCACGATCCTTTGCCGGGCTGTCTCCAGGTTTTCAGCTTCTGTATTGAGCACGATGGAGACCGAAGAATCGGAGGGAGGGGTGCGTATCACGGCATAGCGGAAAGTCCCTTTGTTGTGTTTGTGATCAAAGGAATCGACCCCTTGAAAAAGCTCCCGGATTTCTCCGATCAGTGAATTCAATTTTGGATTAGATATGACGCATTGTTTGACATCCACAGCCTTGTGCCACGATCCTTTTTCCCGGAAGCCAAGACCCTTGGAGTGGAAAATCGGGTCCATCCGGTGACGGTAGGCATACTCCTGTCCAGAAAATATTTGAATATTATCGAAACCGATTGCCTTGGCCAGCTTGTCTTTTTTTGTTTCAAGCTGGCTGTTGTATTCAAGATCTTGGGATGCACATCCTCCGCACTTCCCAAAGTAAGGGCACCGCGGTTCTGTCATGGCCAAGTTTTTTCCTCGATTTATTTCACATCCCTGTTTCCTTCATCTCGACGGCTGTCAGGAATATAATCCTAAATGATGTTCTTGATCTCCCTGAGATTTCGTATCCTGAAATCCGCGTCTATCTTTTGACTGTGATTGTCTGAAATGTGGGGGGAGTGGTAGTGTGTCAAATTCTTGCCAAGGTTACAGTAAATTGCTCTCAGGCCGAGATTTTTTGCCGGTTGAATGTCCTGAACCGGATTGTCGCCCACAGAAAAAGATTGTCCGGTGTGGCCATCGCAATGCGACAGGCCGTGGGTGAAGTGTTTGCCCTCGGCTTTGAGGGCTTTGACATCAGAGCTGGCGATTATGGCCCTGAAGGCATCGATCAGGCCGGCGTGCTTGATTCGCAGCTCGATCACTTTGCGGACAGCGTTGGTGACGAGGACGTTTTGGTAGCCTTTTGAGGAGGCATAGGTCAATATTTCCAGGGCATGGGGAATGAGCCGCAGTTTATCCAGGTTAATCTCCTGGCTGTGTCTCCAGTCCACGCCAAAGTTATGTCCGTGTCCGACATAGTCATGCCATTCCCAGGTGTTTTCCACGGTCTTCAGAAAGTCTTTGTACATCCGGACAGCTTCCTCGAAGGACAGTCCTCTTTTTCGGGCGATGTCCTCTTCCAGGCTTCGGCAGACAGCGTCATCGAGTTGCGCCTCATCGGCCAGAGTGCCTGTCCAGTCCCAGAATATAATTTTGTGCATGGCTCACTATTGTAGTCAAAATCGCTGTCAGCAGCAACGAAAAGGGGGTCAGACTTGAATTTGTTGAAATACCCACGGGTGTCTTTAGCAGAATTGTGGCTCATCCACCTTATCCATGACTGTCTCCAATCTTGGATGTTCCTTGTCGGATTATCCATTATTTGTTTTACAGACGACTAAACAGCATAAAAGTGCTTTCCTTCTCGTGAGGTATGGTTTAAGATGTAGCCTTTAAAAGGCAAGCAAGAATACACCGACACTAGGGAGGAGGAAAAGACACTAAGAGACCTGTCTGGCCGGCTGAAAGGAGAAGTTTTATGAGGAGACCGAAGACCCTCCTTCTCATTTCTGTTTCCATTGTATTGATGTCTATTTGCGCCTTTGGATTGTGTCCTGAGGATGATGCTGTATCCAATGATGAGTTAAAGAAGGGCGCTCCCAAGGTCTTTCTCGACTGCCGGCACTGCGACCGGGACTATATCCGCACAGAAATCACCTTTGTCAACTATGTCCGGGACCGGATGGATGCCGACGTGCATGTCCTCATAACAATTCAGAGGACCGGCAGCGGAGGCCGCGAGTACACTTTGGAATTCATAGGGCGGAGAGATTTTCCCCATATCGGGCATAAATTGATCCATGTGACCGACCGGACAGCTACCAGAGATGAAGTGCGTGAGGAGTTGGTTGAAGTGCTCAAGAGAGGGCTTTTTCCCTATGTCATGCACTCTCCCATCGCCAAACATATCAAGATTGTCTTCGATCAGGAACTGGCTCCGACGGCTGTGGAAGATAGGTGGAATTTCTGGGTTTTCAACATCGGCTTGGGTGGTTCTTTTGAAGGGGAGCAGTTAAGGCAGTACAGGTCAATAAGGGGACACATATCAGCCAACAGGGTAACTCCCAGCATGAAACTGAGGTTAGGACTTTCCGGAGATTTTGATGAAGACCGTTTCGAGATAGACGGCGAGAAGATAATCAGCACCTCTTCGGAGAAAGAACTCAGGGGGATGTATGTACGAAGCCTCAGCGATCACTGGTCTGTGGGGGGATGGTTGGAGCTGGAATCAGAGACCTACAGCAATATGGACCTTCAATTCAATATCGCTCCTGCTGTTGAGTACAATGTGTTTCCGTATTATGAATCCACACGACGGCAGCTCCGGTTTTTGTACCGGCTGAATTTCTATTTCAACAACTATATGGAAGAGACAATCTTCAACAAAACCACAGAAAATTTGCTCGGGCAGTCGCTGAGAGTCACTTTGGAGGTCAAACAGCCTTGGGGAAATGCCTCCATATCTTTGCGGGGCGGCCATTATTTTCATGATTTTAGCAAATACAGACTGGGTGTGCATGGCTGGCTTTCAATCAGATTGGTAAGGGGTTTGAACCTGGATATGTGGGGGAGTTACTCCAGGATTAGTGACCAGTTGAACCTGCCTTTAGAAGGAGCTTCCATCGATGAGGTTCTGCTCCGTCGGCGGGAGTTGGCCACGGCCTACGATTATCATTTCTCAGTAGGCCTGAGCTACACCTTTGGCTCTGTCTACAGCAACGTAGTCAATCCCCGCTTCGGCCGCTAAAAGGTGCCAGGCACCTTTTAGCCTAGGTTAAATTTCCTGTTTCTCGAATATGGCGGCAGCGATTACGAGAAGCATAATCGTGAGACAAACCGAAGATATGAATGGGATTATCCAAGCCGGTTCCGGCATGCCCACGGCAATTTTCGATGTGACAGAATAGATCCCCTGAGGGGAGTATTTGCCCACATAGGGCATCCCGCCCATGAGCATCAAGGAAAAATAGGCCCCTATTCCGGCTGCTGCCGCTCCGGCCATGCTTTTGATCACCACACTCAGAAAAAGGATAACAGCTACAAAGGGAATGAAGTAGAACAGAAGGAGAACATTGAGAAATGCAAAACTAACGATGTCAACTTTTCCCAGTAGAATGAGGGTGTAAAACAGACAGACGACACCGCCTGTGATAACTCCCATGACCAAAATAAATAAAAAAACTGTGAATTTAGCCAGGAGCAAGGAAGTGCGGGAAATCGGCTTGGTCAAAATCGTTTCCGCTGTACCCTTGATCTTTTCTTCGGCTACCAATCCCATCCCCATTATGACAATCAGGATCGGAAGCAGCCCTAAATTCTTGTTGTATTGAATGAGCGCATCATTCACAGTCGGTTCTTTGTTATATGAGAATTCGAAGCCCTGTTCCTTCGATTGGGAGGCCACCATTTCCATCATTTTGGGTAGCATTTTGGCACTCACAGGTGATAACACCCCGATAATGAGAAAAACGCCGATGATAACCAGAAGCCTGTATCGTCTTATCGCTTCTTTCCACTCTTTCTTCACTGCCGCTTTAAACATGACCCTAAACCTCCCGCTTCCCGCTGTTGTCATGGATGAGCCTCAGAAAAACATCCTCGAGGGTCGGGGTGAGGATTTCATACTTTACCAGGGTCAGGCCGCTTTCGACGATGCGCTTGGGAAGCATTGTTTCTCCCTTGGCATAGTCTGTGAATGTGATCTTCAAGGATCTGTCTTTCGTTCCCCGCATGCCTTCTTTATCGACAGAGAAAACATAGTCCTCTTTTCCAAGCGCATCGGCTAAACTGTGAAGGGGCTCTTTGCACTCCACGAAGATCGCAGGGGAGATGTATTTCTCTTTCAGGACAGATAGCGTGTCATGTATGATGAGTTTCCCCTTGTCGATGATGGCCACTTCATCACAGACGCGTTCGATGTCGGTCAGGATGTGGCTGGACATGAAAACGGTTGTCTTTCCTTTCAGTCCTTTGATGATATTCATGACGCTCACCCTACCCAGGGGATCCAGGGAGGACATCGGTTCATCCAAAAAAAGAACTTTTGGATCGTTGATCAGAGATTGCGCAATCCCCAGCCGCTGCTTCATGCCGGTCGAATAGCCCCGAATTTTCTTGTCGGCCGCATCGGAAAGCTCCATGTCCTCGAGCAGCCGCGCCACTTTTTCTTTCAGCGTGATCTTTTCAATCCTGAACACCTCGCCCACAAACGTCAAAAATTCTCTTCCTGTCATCCACTTGTAAAACGCCGGCTCCTGACTGAGGTAGCCCACCATACTCTTGACCTTCATCGGATTGTTAAATACCGGTGTCCCACAGATGGTGGCCTTCCCGGCCGTGGGCTTGATGAGGTTGTTCAAAAGCTTAATTGTTGTTGTCTTCCCGGCTCCGTTGACTCCCAGGAATCCCACGATCAAATCCTCCTTTATCTCCAAGTCCAGATCTTGCAGAGCATTGATGTCTTTATAATGTTTTGAAAGCCCTTCACAGCGAATAACTGTTTCCATTTTTGCCTTCTCTCTCATTCATCCTTCCGGCCAAAAAGAAAATAGGCTATCCATCCCAAATATTGCACAAATACGATGAGGAGCACCCACACAAGTTTGTTGTCCCAGAGAACTTTTTGTCTTTTTGCTAAATCGACCAGAGCCACGACCAAGAAGATCAAATTGATAACAACAAGAGGCGCAATGACCAAAACCATTTCTATGACTTCCATAGATCCTCCACTTTCTCATAAGTCTATCCATAGTCCGGTTTTTTGTAAATACCGCCAGGCAATATCATTTATTCAGAAAAATTGAATTTTTTTCTTGACAAAGGAATTGAGAGGAAATATAAATGAGAAGGCAATTAATAATATCATAAAACGATTAAGATATTCTTAATTTTATAGCAGTTATAAAAGGAGTCTCATGAAAAA